>ODAI010177406.1_pt1 | contig 59920 bp, 58 predicted proteins | sample 1539321 | NCBI WGS metagenome assembly ODAI01 (sample SAMN02144231, study PRJEB22623) | gut metagenome | biome: sheep rumen | host: Ovis aries | place: New Zealand | reverse complement strand
GTTCCCCTTATTGAAGCGGGCGAACATAACAGCGACGGAGCCGATTACTTCGTCAAGAAATATATAAGCGAGTTGGTGCAAAAAGACGCCCAATTAGACACCATCATATTGGGTTGCACGCACTATCCGCTTTTGCTGCCGAAGATATCGGCTGAAGTAGCGCAGCGGTTTAGCGATTGTAAGGTAGTTTGTCAGGGGGATATAGTTGCTGCATCGCTGAAGGATTATCTAGGTAGGCATCCGGAAATAGCATCCGACCTATCGCACGGCGGGACATGCCAATACATAACAACAGAGTCCGCGGCTAAATTCCGGGACTCTGCTTCTATCTTCCTCAGCGAGCCGATTACGGCTTCGCATATTGAGTTTTAAACCATTTGTCCGATATTCCAAGTAAAGGCTTTGACGCCGATTTCGGGATTACGTAAGTCGAGCTTACGTACGGATTCCAAAAGTGTCTCCACTTGACTATCTTCGACGACGGTTAGCACGGCGGAGTTCATCTCGGGCCAAGCGTGCGTGCCGCGCCGCGGTTCTCCTCCGTTGGTTCCACGCCCTTGTACTTGTTCAAAGAAAGTAAATCCTTTGATATCCAACACATCAAGCATATACTCTACCCTGGCGGTATTGGCTTGGTTGAAAACAATCATTACACAAGTCATTTTTTGTCCTCCTTTTTCACTTTAATATCCATAAAAATAAACTTTTTGCGGAGTGCCTCTTTTTTATCACGGTCGCCGTGACGGGACATCACTCCGTATAATACAGGTACTACATATAGTGTGAGGAATGTAGATACCGTCAGACCTCCAATGACGACGATACCCAACGGTTGCCACATCTCTGCACCTTCACCGGACGAAACGGCCATAGGTATCATACCAAGTATAGTGGTGAACGCCGTCATCAATACAGGACGTATACGGCTTCTACCGGACATCTGGATAGCCTGATTGAGTTCATATCCGCGTTCACGCATGAGGTTGATATAATCGACAAGGACAATACCGTTCTTCACAACGATACCCACCAAGAGTACCAGACCAAGCGCTCCAATCATATCGAGGCTTCGTCCTGTTATCCACAATGCGATAATCACGCCGGAGAGGGCAAACGGAATGGTGAACATGATGATTCCGGGCATACGAAGACTCTCGAATTGCGATGCCATAACGATATATACGAGCAAGATAATCATTGCGGCAAGGAGTATCATATCCCGGAAGGTATCCTGTTGCGTCTCGTAGTTACCGCCGATATGTGTGCTATATCCTACGGGGAGGTCTAATTGCGGCACGACTTCGGTCTCTATCGCTTTGGCAAGTTCACCCAACGTGGTATTGTAAGGCGTTGCCTTAACCGTTACGATACGTTGTCTCGCTTTACGCTCAATGGTAGGCGGTGCCCAATATTCTCCGACAGTAGCTACCTCAGACAGTTTGACGGTCTTGCCGGTAGCAGTAGGAATAGAGAGATTAAGCACGTCAGATATGGAATTACGGTCTTCTTCCTCAAGGCGTACGACGATATCATACTCAGATCCATCGTCTTTGAGGTATCCGCAAGCCATTCCTGCTACGCGGTTTCGCAAGTAGGTAGAGATAGTGGCTGAACTCAGGCCAAGGCGAGACGCTTTCTCTTTATCGACCGTAATCTTAATATCAGGACGGTCGTCTTCACGACTGATATTCACATCGCGGCTACCCGGCAGCGCAGAAATGAGTTGGCGGCATTGCTCTGCCAACCGGCTGGTTATATCGAAATCGTAACCATAAATTTCCAGATCAACGGTATTACCGTTTCCTCCGGGTCCTCCGGAAGATATGTTACATTGGAATTCGTTTATCTCGGGATAGGTAGCCATCTCTTTACGCAGTATCTCCGCGATGGTCCAGATATCTCTGTCGCGTTCCCATTTCTTAGGCAGACGTACGGTCATAGAAATCTTATTGTTCATCGTTGAGGAGAAGAGTGCGGCGATGGAGGCGTCATCATTCGAACCTGCCGAGGTGTTAATGAGCTGTATCTCCGGCACTAATTCCACGAATCTCGCCTCGAGTCTGCGCGCGGTCTTCAGGGTTTCCTCAATACGTGTTCCGCGCTGGAGTTTAACGGTAACGGAGAGGCGCCCGTTATCTTGCTGCTGCATAAAGTCCGTACCAATCTTCCCCATAAACATCGGTGTTAGTGAAGCGGCAAAGAATGCGAACAAGATGAACAGCGTTATTGCTTTGTGTTTCAAGCACCATCCAAGAGATTTAGCGTAGTACTCGTCAATAATATCGAGCATCCGCACAACAGTGCGGTCGTACAAGGACTTTTTATCCGCCTCATCGTCCACCAAGTCTCCGTTTTCGTCCACATGCACTTTTTTCGCTTTGAGCAATTTGGAGCAGAGCATCGGGGTCAGTGAGATAGCGACAGCAGTAGAGGTACAGCAAACGACCGTTACGATCCAACCGAGTTCGTGGAACATAATCCCTGCCATTCCGTTAAGCATTGTGAGCGGTACAAACACCGCAACGAGTACGAGTGTAGTTGCGATAACAGAAACCCAGACCTCGTTAGTGGCGTAGATAGCCGCATCGTGGGGGTCTTCACCTCGTTCTACGTGACGTGTTATATTCTCGAGCACGACAATAGCATCATCGACGACCATACCGATTGCGATAGTTAGCGAACAGAGCGAGATGATGTTCAAGCTGGAGTCCGCTACGCCCAAGTAGATAAACGCTACAATCAAGGCAATAGGAATGGTTATACCGATAATCAATGTAGCTCGCCATTTACCGAGGAAGAAGAGAACGACAAGTACGACGAACAAAAGGGCATAGAGGACAGACTCTTCCAATGAGTTAATAGAGTTTTGGATATTCTCTGAGGAGTCGTAGATTTTCTCTATCTTCACATCAGTAGGCAGCTGTTTCTGTATTTGCGCCAGTTCTTTGCGCACGTCCCGGCAGACCTGGACGGTATTGGCCCCTGTCTGTTTGGCGATAATAAGACGCACGGCTTCCCGTCCGTTGGTTTTCTCGTCCAGTGAGAGGTCTTTGATAGTATCTTTGATAGTAGCGATATCACGAATAAAGACCTGTTGTCCCTGTGGTGTCATAGCGACCATCAGATTGGCTATTTCGGAAGACTCGATATACTCTGAGCGAACCTGCATCTGGTATTGTTCTTGTGGCATCTTGATGGTGCCGGATGAGAGGTTGAGGTTATTAGCAGAGACAACTTGCCCGACTTGCTCAAGGGTAATACCATAGGCATCGAGTTTCTCCTGGTCAATATTGACATAGACATATCGATCCGGTGCGCCGGAAAGGGAGATATTACCGATACCGTCAATATGGTTGAGTTGCGGCACTACTTCATCGTTCAGGATTTTATCAAGTCCTGCGTACGTCTCATCAGCCGTAATCGAATACTGGCAGATAGGCATAGACGAAGTTGAGAGTTTAAAGATAACCGGTTTGGCGCAGTTATCGGGCAGGTTATTGGCAGCCATATCGACGAACGATCGTACGTCGTTTACGGCTTCGTCCATGTTACTTCCCCACTCCAGTTCAAGTGTTACGACGGAGATATTATCCTTTGATTGTGACGTGATATGTTTCAAGTGGTCCACCGATGTCAAGGCATTCTCCATAATCTTGGTGACATTTGTTTCCATTTCGGAAGCAGAGGCACCGGGATAGGTTGTCATGACTGTTATATAAGGCGGATCCATTTCCGGGAACTGGTCAACCGGGAGCTTAATGAAGCTGTACACACCGATTACGATAACCGCAACGAAGATAAGTACGGTCGTTACCGGTTTTTCAATAGCTGATTTGTAGATTGACATAAAGTTATTTAGTCATAAGTCAAAAGTCGAAAGTCAAAAGCAAAGTTTGAATCGACAGATGACAGTTACACATTATATTTTTTATATTTGAAGGTTTCGACTATCGACTTTCAACTATATTAATCTTGACGCCATCGACGAGTTTATGCTGTCCAGTAGTAACGACAGCCACTCCTTCAACGATTTCAGGTGCGATGATTTCAATATTCTGGTCAAACCGTTGCCCGAGTTCTACCGATACCCGTTTGGCGTATCCGTTATCATTAATAAAGACGTAGCGGTCATTAGCTCCTACGAGTTTCTCCACCGCCTGGTAGGGTATAATCAAGGCGTTCGCTTTACCAAGCCCGATAGAGGTTGTGACGTACATACCTGGTCTCAAGAGGTTTTTGGTGTTAGGTATAACGATTTTGCACTGGAAAGTGTGCGTTGCCGGATCAATAGTAGGATATACTATTTCCACCGTAGCGGGGAACACTTTGTCGGGATAGATTTCAGTAGTAAGCGTCAGTTTCATTCCCTCTTTGAATTTGGGGAAGTAGGTTTCAGGAATAGCGACAAGTGCTTTAAGTTTATCTATTTGTGTAAGTACCAGTATAGGCTGTCCGCTATAGAGTTCTCCGTCCTCATAGTTTTTAGCGGAGATTACTCCTGCAAAAGGAGCCTTTACGTAGGTGTTTGTTTCAAGGAATTCGAGTTGTTCCTTGGTGGAGTTGTACTGCGTGACGATTTGGTCGTATTGCTGTTGTGTAGCCGAACCTGAGCGCAGGAGCTGGGTGATACGGTTTTTCTCGACCTCCAGGTTCGCCATAGAGATTTTGGTTGTTTTGTACTGTGTTTGGTCCATTCGGACAAGATTATCTCCTTGTTTCACCTTATTTCCCACCTCTCGGTATATATGCTCAATTTTACCTGTGAGTGAAGGCGCCACGTTTTGTGTGAGATATCCTTGCAAGTTCGTAGAGACGGAAATCTCGCGTTCTATTTCTTGCGGTTGGAGGACGGTAACACGCACTTGTTCAACCCGTTCTTGTTCAACGGTTGTTGTTTCTGTTTTCTTACCGCAACTGATCATCAAGAGTGCGGCAGAGAGATAGATGATTGTTTTCTTCATATCCGGTTATAATTAAATTTCGTTATTATTTATTGAGGAACTCCTCTAAATCAGACTGTGCCGTAATAAGAGTGAGCATTGCTTGTACATAAGTTGATTGGGCGTTGATGAGGTCGTTGGAGGCGTTAGTGAGTTCCAAGTTGGAAGCGGCTCCCCATTTAAATTTCTCTGTTGCGGAGTTGAACACACGCTGTGTGACCTCTATATTTTCTTTTTCGTTTATATAAGTCTCGTATGCGTTAGAGAGGTTAAAACGCAGTTGTCGGTATTGTATAGCGAGGTTGTCGGTTGTTTCCGAGAGGGTGTTTTTTGCTTCCTCATATGCAATTTTCTTCTCTACGACTCCGGCAGCTCTTTTACCGGAAGACCAAAGTGGCATAGCCACGCGCACTTGGACGGTATTAGGAGGTGTCATACGCATTCCTCCGTCTCCATAGTACTTCTGGTTCGAATAGTTATAGGCGAGGCTCAGTGTCGGTCCGTAAGCCCATCCTGCCATATGCACGTTACGTTTCGCGAGTTCGGTGGACTTAGCGACCTGTTGGTACGTAAGGTTATTTCGTACATCGAAGTCCTCCCCCAAGAGCGTGAGTACGCGTTCCGGCGAGAGGATTTCGTCTAAATCTTCAGTCAGCGTCAATTCGGTCTCGACAGGCACGTCCAAAAGGACTTTAAGACTATTGGTAGCCAGTTCGATATTCCGCTTTTGTGTATTGATGTTATTCTTTAATGTATTAACGCGCACGCGAATCTGGTCCGCTGTTGTTTGCTCGGCAGCTCCAGCATCTACGGAGTTCTGCGTAATCTGCTCCAAGTGCTGTATATTCATCAAACTGGAATCGAGAAGGTTTGATATGCTCTGTAAAGCCAAGACGGAAACATAACTGTTCATGACGCTGCTTCGCAATTCGTTCTCTGATTGCTCGAGCGCTATTTTCTTCATATCGATAGCGATATTGTTGAGCAGAGCACCGATGACGCCTTGTGCGTTGATACCGACAGAAGCGGTGACACCGAGTGCGCCGACATTAGGCATATTGATATTCACTTTGTTTCCCATCATAGTCATCTCTGCCGTATATCCGCAGTAGTTACTGTAGGTGTATGTTCCGTCAGCTTGTGGCAACATCGCAGCAATAGTCTGCCATCGTTGAGCATAAGCTTCCTGTACAGCGAGAGAAGCGTTTTTGAGGCTACGGTTTTGCTTAATAGCGTAATCCTGCGCTTCTTCAAGGTTTAGGCTAAGCGCCTCGGGGGTTTTCTGGTTGGTGTCACGCGATCCGTGTGTAGCCGCCATGACATGGTCTTCCGCGCTCATAGGCAAAACGCTTATGACGGCGAGTGTGAGTAATGTTACAATCTTCTTCATATCTTTATTTTATAACTATTGATACAATTCAAGTCCCTCCTTGCTAAGTATACCTCTAACAAAGATATCGAGTGCGGTATGGCTGAGCAGATGCATATTCAGTCCTTGTGCTTCTATTTTCTCGAGGTCTCTAACGGCATCGCTATGGATTTTAGCAAAGAAGGTAGCAGTCAGTTCGACGTTCAGGTTATCCCGCACGAGTCCTTGTTTTTGCCCGAGCAAGAGGTAGTCTTTGATATAGTTCTTCTGCACTTGGAAACATTCTTCCTGGAATTGCGCAAACTGACGAGGATAGTATTTCTTGAGGTCAAAGACCAATTGGGGTACTCTTCTAACGTCGTTTTTCTCAGCCTCCTGGTGTTTAAGGAACTTAGCGACTAATTGTTTAAAGTCATTGAGTTTGAGCAAGTCGTCCATTTTTGTGGATATATACTCCACATTCGAATGCAGCAGTTGTGCGACGAGTTCGTCTTTAGAAGGGAAATAGACGTAGAATGTTTTTTTGGATATTCCCAATTCGTGGCATATATCGTCAATAGAGACACTACGAATACCAAGCCGAAAGAACATCTCTCCCGCCGATTTGATAATCAATTGTTTTTGCAGTTCAATCATACTCTTTTTTCAAAAAAGCGTGCAAAGATAGCAGATAAAATCGGAATACGCAAGAGACGAGGAAACTTTTTCCACTTTTAAAGTTTCCTATTTACTTTTTGCAAAGTTGAAGTTGCAAAATCAGAAGCGGACCAAGAGATAGAAGTTAGCCTTCCAGTCCCATGTCATAAGCGACATATCGATATACGGATTATACTTCTCGTCTATTTCTTTGTCCGCCTCGAATAGTGTATCGTACGCACGGAATCGGATGTTATTGACAACAGCGGAGGCAGCGATTGCAAATCTGTCATTGATATTCCATACGACAGCCGCTTTAACGAGACCTGAGACATAAACGGGGAATTTAGGTTTGATTTTCCGGCTGAAGATGAGGTTAAATCCCATTTTCTCTGCGTCGGTAATCATTCTGGTATCTCCGGTCTGTATCATTCTGTTGAAGAAGACGAGCAATGGTGCCGCCGAGATATGCAGTAGTAGTTTTCCTTTGTTAGGAGTATAGTTATAGCCATATCCCACTCCGAGAGCCGCTTGATAGAGTTCCATACTTCTCATTCCACCTGCCAACACCATATAGCTGTTTTTTTGGAACTCCATATCGGTATAGAGGAAATCTACATAAGCGAGGACAGAACCGGCAGATTTTTTTTGGATATAGGACTGATTGAACGCAGCAGGCATAGAAAACTTCTTGCGGTTGAAAGCGAAGTAAGCAGAGAGGAAGAATGTAGTCACTCCAATATCTCCAGCATTGATATTCGTTTTGCCTTCTATGCTTGAAGCGTCGATATACCCATTGGCGTAGAATGTTTTTCGTCTTAGTATCTCAAGTCCAAAGGCGTTTTGGTTAATAGCGAGATTGAAGTTCGAGTATCCTTTGAACAGGTCGAGGGCATATCCCGCCTGGATGTTACGGAATCCGAGAACAAGTCCGATTTTAGGTGTGACGTTGGAGTTGAAATGACAATTAATATTCTCGTAGTAGGGCACATTTTTTCCGGTAAGGATAGTGTGCACACTTCCTGCTTCTCCGTTAAGAGCCAATCGGAAGCGGTATTTAGGCAGCGCGATATAGTTAGTATCGACTCCCCTCATAAACCACTCATCAGCAAAGCGTCCGACTTTTTGGAAGAAGATTTTGGCTTTTTTAGGCTTCACGGAGTCAGTAGCGAGAGAGTCTGTTTCTATCGTGAGCGGAGCGAGTGTTTCCTTTTTTTTTGATTTTCGCTTCTATTCCGACAGAGAAGCAGAGCACTATTAGCAATAGTATCGCCTTACGCATAAGAGAGGATGTATTATTTCAGGCTGCAAAGGTACAACATTTTTATGACATGTGCAAAAAAAGAACTCTTTTTTCTTATATATTTTCTTGTATATATGGAAAAAAAGCAGTACTTTTGCAGCGTGAAAGAGTAAGCGGAGTTCATTCTCTGCGTGTTTTTTATGCGCCTTGGCCCGTATATCTATATATTACACCATCGCCGCAAGGCGTGGCATCGTTCTGTTCGCAGTCAAGCGGAGAGTTATATTCCGTTTTACAAGCGGAATTTAGCGGTGGCTTTCCCGGTGATGCTGACTCAGTTAGGCGCGGCATTAGTAGGTTTGATAGATACGATAATGGTGGGTCACTACAGCACGACAGACCTTGCGGCAGTGAGTTTTGCGAACGGCATATTCTTCACGTTTATGGTGTTTTCGATGGGTGCAGTGATGGCCGTGACTCCGTTAGTAGGTCAAGCGTTTGTGCGAAATGAAGAGCGCCGCGTTGCGTCGCTGTTGCTGAACGGTCTGTGGTCCACGTTACTGATAGGCGGATTGACCTGTGTAGTGCTGATAGGCTGCGTGCCTCTAATGAGTCTGATGGGTCAAGACCCGAGTGTAGTAACAGCCGCCCGTCCGTATCTGATTACGCGTATCATAGGCATGCTGCCTTTTCTGCTGTTTTGTTTGGAGAAGCAGTTTATGGAAGGTTTGGGAAACACCGTTGTAGCGATGATAGTGACATTCGGTGTGAACATTGTGAATGTGCTGCTGAACTGGGTGTTTATATTCGGTCACTGTGGGAGTCCATCTATGGGTGCAACGGGTGCAGGATTGGCGAGTATGATAGCCTGTGTGATGATGCCGATTGTGTTTTTTGCCGTGATCATGAGTCGTTCGGAATGGAGCAAGTATATCCGGTTATGCAAGGCAGAGTTATCCGACCGCAAGACCGTGAGAGAGTTACTGCAATTAGGCACTCCGATTGGTCTTCAGACGACGATGGAGACGGTGCTATTCACGCTATCATTCATTATGGTAGGCTGGATAAGCAAAGAGGCGTTAGCGGCACATCAAGTGACGAACCAAGTAGCGGATTTTGCTTTTATGCTATCCCTCGGAATCGGTTCTGCGACCACGATACGGGTATCTCACCAGTATGGTTTGGGTGACAAGCGCGCCACCCGTATGGCCGCCAATGCGAGTATTCATCTGATATTAGTGATGAACACGATAGGCGCCGGTATTATGATTGGTTTGCGCCACTATATACCCTATTTGTTCACCGAAGACTCGGAAGTGATCGAAATGGTGTCCCAGTTGCTTGTCTATGCGGGTTTATTCCAATATGCGGACGGTCTTCAATGTGTAGGTGCCGGCATGCTTCGCGGTATCACCGATGTGAAAGTGCCGATGTGGATAACCGTGATTTCGTATGTAGTAATCGCCTTGCCGTTAGGTTATGCGCTTATGTTCCCTGCAGGATTCGGTGTTAGAGGGATGTGGATTAGTTTTGTAGTAGCGCTGACGATAGCAGCTGTGGCCTTCCACGTACGATTCAGGCAGCAGATAGTAGGAAGTAGAAAGACAAAAGATATATGAATGAGATTTTGATTATTGGTTCCGGTCCAGCCGGATATACAGCTGCTATATATGCAGCCCGTGCGAACCATCAGCCTGTGCTGATAGAAGGTCCTCAGTTAGGTGGTCAGTTAACCACGACGACGGAAGTGGAGAATTTTCCGGGTTATCCGGATGGCGTTGAGCCGTTTCAGATGATGGACGATTTGCGTCGTCAGGCTGAACGTTTCGGAACGCGTTTTGTATCGGGCGTAGTAACCAAAGTGGACTTCAGCCAAAAGCCGTACAAGGTGTGGGTAGAAGACACGGAGTTATACGAGTCTAATGCCGTTATTATAGCGACGGGTGCGAGTGCGAAATATCTTGGTTTGCCATCCGAAGAGACGTTCCGCGGCCGGGGTGTGAGTGCCTGTGCGACCTGCGACGGTTTCTTTTACAGGAAGAAGACAGTAGCTGTAGTAGGCGGTGGCGACACGGCGTGCGAAGAAGCCATGTATCTTGCGGGTTTATGCGAGAAGGTATATCTGATAGTCCGCAAGAATTATTTGCGCGCGTCTGAGATTATGCAGCAGCGCGTTCTGAACAACCCGAAGATTGAGGTGCTATTCGAGCATAACACACTGCAATTGACAGGAACGGACAAGGTAGAAGGAGCAGACCTGATTTACCGTAAGGGGGAAGCAGACGAAGCGGTTAAACATATCGCAATAGACGCGTTCTTCCTAGCTATCGGTCACCACCCGATCACCCAGCTGTTTGCGGAGTTCTTAGCCCGCAATGAGGAAGGCTATTTGCTCACTGAAGGTGTAAGTCAGCAATGCCTGAGATCAGACAAATCAATCGCCCACGGCATATTTGCTGCAGGCGACTGTTGCGATCCTCATTACCGTCAAGCGATAGTAGCAGCCGGTTCCGGTTGCAAAGCCGCTATCGATGCGGACAAGTATCTCAAGACGTTATAAGAAGAGGACGATAAGTAATTGTCCTGTCAGTACTCTAAGGAACATAGTAAACGGATACACCGTTGAATAAGCCACAGCAGCGCGGTCGTTAAGAGACGACTGCGCTGTTGCATAAGCGAGTGCCGGCGGGTCCGTTGTAGAGCCTGCAATCAGTCCCATGAGCGAGAAATAGTCCAACTTACCCCATTTGCGTGCACAGAAGCCGATAAGCAACAAGGGCAGCAGCGTGATGATAATACCATATCCAATCCAAATATATCCTCCGTCCAAGAGCGTCGGAACGAATGTTTTTCCTGCGCCGAAACCAACAGCAGCGAGGAAGAGCGAAATACCTATTTCGCGAATCATCAGATTGGCGGAAGTGGTGGTATACGTGACGAGGTGATACCTTGTGCCGAAAGCTCCGATGAGGATAGCAACGATAAGCGTACCTCCGGCAATCCCGAGTTTAAAGGGATGTGACAGGCCCGGCAGCATTATTGGCAGGGCACCAAGACTAACCCCCAAGACAATTCCGAAGAAGATCGAAGCGAGATTAGGAGCATCGAGTTTTTTGGTGTTGTTACCGAAGGATGCAGCCATTTTCTCCACCGCCTCTTTTTCGCCGACGACAGTGAGCCGGTCTCCAAGTTGCAGGATAAAGTCCGGTGTAGCGAGGAGTTCAATACCGGCTCGTCTGATACGGGTGATGGTAATATTGAACGCTTCCCGCACCTTGAGGTCGCTGATTTTCTTACCATTCAGTTTGGGTTTAGTGACCACGATGTGCTGGTTAACGAGGTGTATATTCTTTTCTTTTTCTTCCCATTGTATTGCTATTTCTTGTCCCAAGAGTTTGACCGTTTTTTCGTTGACAGATTCAGTAACTATTCGCACTTTATCACCAACATGCAGGATAGTATCGGCATCGGGCATATATTCATTGCCGTTAACGTCCAGGATGCGGCTAACGAGCAATGTGACGTGTGTTAAGAGTGACAAGTCTCTGACGCGTATCCCCTCCACCTGCGGGTTTGTGAGTTCCAAGTCGTAATGTTCGACTTGTTTCTCTTCGCCTTTCTCAGCGTGTACCCGCTCTTCCTCTTTATCTAATTTTATATTGAAAAAGAGTTTTATCAGCATCATTGACACGAGTATGCCCACGACACCCAACGGATAAGCCATCGCATATCCGCTTGCAATATTCGGGTTGGAAGTTCCCATCACGTCCTGATAAGCCTGCTCTGCAGCACCGAGACCCGGTGTATTGGTAACAGCTCCGAAAAGTACACCTGTCATGGTAGCAATGTCTTCTCCGCTAAGCCAATGGATAGCCCATGCAATAATGCAGCCTAAAATAACGATAGCCGCAGACATGATATTGAGTTTAAGCCCTCCTTTTCCAAAGGAAGAGAAGAAACCCGGTCCTACTTGCAGTCCGATGGAATAGACAAAAAGTATCAGTCCCAAATCTTTAGCGAAACTTTCGACTATAGGGTCGAGCGTCATACCGAAGTGACTGCATGCAATTGCGCAGAACAATATCCACGTGATACCTAAAGTGATGCCTTTAATTTTGAGTTTCTCAGCGAGAAAAATTCCGACTCCGATAGCCATCGCCAAGACGAAGATAGAGTGCGCTATTCCAGAGCCGAAAAATAATTCGTGTAACCAATTCATTATGCTATAATTTGAAAGTTGGTGCAAAAGTAGTGTTTTTTTGCTGAATGCACAAATTATTTGCCTTTTTACGTAATTTTTGCAATTCAGGTTTTACATTTTTCACAAAAAGGCTGTTGTATTGCATATTTCGTTCAAAAATATTTGGAGGGTTAGTCAAAAAACAGTACTTTTGCACCGTGTTTTTCATGGTATTAGATTTTAAGGTTAAGTAAAGATTGGGTTGTCGTGAGACAATCCTTCTTTTTTTTTGTAAAAAATTTGCCTAATTCATTTTTTTGTATTACTTTTGCAGCCTAATTTGCGTAGTATGGACTTTACGAGTTTATATTTTTTAGGAATAGGCGGCATAGGCATGAGTGCTCTTGCCCGTTATTTTCATGCCAAGGGTTATAGTGTAGCGGGTTATGACCGTACTGTTTCCGCTCTGACTCGCGAATTAGAATCGGAGGGTATCTCTATCGTTTATGGTGACGACCACGTTTGTTTAGGAAAGACCGAGTTGGAACTCAAGAGCGAGAGCACGTTGGTTGTTCGGACTCCGGCCGTTCCTGAAGACAATGCTATATTTATTTATCTGCGTGAGCATGGTTTTAGGATATTAAAGCGCTCGGAGGTATTGGGCTTAGTGACCCGTCAGGAGCGCGCGTTATGCGTAGCCGGTACTCACGGCAAGACGACGACAAGTACTATTTTAGCTCATCTGTTGCATGAGTCGCATATAGGCAGCAATGCTTTTTTAGGCGGTATAAGCAATAATTTCAAGTCCAACCTGCTGTTAGACTCGAAGAGCGACTTGGTGGTAGTAGAGGCCGACGAGTACGACCGTTCGTTCCATCATTTAAGTCCGTATATGTCCGTGATTACAAGCATAGACCCTGACCATTTGGATATATATGGTACAAAAGATGCCTACCAGGAGGGATTCAATGTCTATGCAAGTTTGGTATCCAATACCATCGTACTCAAGCAGGGTTATCGTTTGGACCACACGCGTTTGCGAGCCAAAGTATATACATACAGCGGCGAATGGACATCGGAGACTCGTCCTGACTTCTACGCAACCAATATAGTAGTCAATGATGGTCAGATTACGTTTGACATGGTAGGTCCGAAGGTAAATGGTTCGGATTTGTCTGTCAACGGTCTGACGTTAGGTGTGCCGGTGTGGGTAAATATTGAAAACAGCGTTGCAGCGATGGCTATAGCTCGTTTGAACGGAGTAACAGAGGATGAGCTACGTCGCGGTTTAGCATCCTATTCGGGAGTGTATCGCCGTTTTAATATTCACGTAAACACCCCCCGCATAGCCTATGTAGATGACTACGCACATCACCCGACAGAGTTGGCAGCATCCATTTCCTCAATACGCAAGCTTTACCCGCAGCGTCATATCATAGGCATATTCCAACCGCATTTATATACCCGGACGCGCGATTTTGCGGAGGGATTCAAGCAAGTACTGAGTAAAGTGGACGAACTGATATTACTGCCTATCTACCCTGCTCGCGAGAAACCGATACCGGGCGTGACGAGTGAACTATTAGGAGGTCATGTAGTGGAGAAAAAGGAGTTGGTAGCCTACCTGCGGGAACGGCTGAACAAACTACATTGTCCGGTAGCCGTGCTGACGTTAGGCGCAGGTGATATAGACCGATTGGTAGATGAGATAAGGAATATGCTTAATGAAATGGAGCGTTAAGAATATATTGATTTGGCTCATGTCTGTAGTAGTTGTCGGCTATTTGGTCGGCATGGGCATTTGGTCCAGCAGGCGCACGAATAATCAATTGTGCTCTGCAATGGAAATAACGATTACGGATGTCGCCCTACGTCAGTACGTGACAGCGGAAGAGATACAACTGATGCTGCAAGGCAAGGGCTTGTACCCTGTCAACAAACCCATATCCGGCATCTCTACACAATCCATTGAAGGCGCTATTCAATCTCATCCGATGGTGCGTCGCGCCGAAGTCTATATGACGCAAGCGGGCACCGTCTGTGTACGTTTATCGCAACGGATACCGTTATTACGCGTAGTGAGCGGCGATGACAGTTATTTTATTGATTCAGACCGTACCCGAATGCCTATTAGCGAATCAGTGACCACTCCTGTATTGTTGGTGGAGGGTAACGTAGGCGAACGGATGGCACGCGAGGAACTGACCGACTTGGCCCAATGGCTGTATAACAATCGCTACTGGCAAGAGAAGATAGCATCGGTGTTTGTAGTCAATCCGAAGATGGTTTACCTCGTTCAGAAGCCTGACGGAGCCCATCTTATTTTAGGCGAAGTCAGCGGTTTCCGACGCAAGTTGGGCAAACTGCGCACATTATACGATAAGGGGTTTGACCAAATAGGTTGGCAGACCTATCGAGAAATTGATTTGCGCTATACAGGACAAGTAATTGGAAGGAAATAACATGGCGAAAAAGAAACAACAAGCAGCAGAGTTGCCTTTAGTGGCAATTGATTTGGGCAGTAGCGGAATTCGTGCGATGGCGGCATCACGCATTGGTGCCGACCTGTTGCATATCTTAGCCGTTGAGCAATCAACGAAATTCCCCTGCACGGAGCGCGGCGTTGTTGTTCAGTCATCCAACGCAGGCTTTATGATAGGCGAAGTGCTGAAACTGATGGCTAATCGATTGCAGTTACAGGATCTGCCTACCGCATTTGTTTTATTAGGCGGCCGTTCGATGCAAATAGTACCGGTTTATTCCAAACGGGACCAAGTACATAAGCGCGAGGTTTCCCAACGTCTGTTAGAGGAGATGGAGTCCGAATGCAAGAACAAAATAGAGACTCATAATCCCGGAGTAGCTGTTTTAGGACTTGTACCGGCATATTTCAAATTAGACAACGTAGAGCAAGAGGAAATTCCCCTGCCCGAACAGCGTGCAGAGTTGGTAGAAGCACATTACATAGCTTTTGTTGCACACAAGGAGTTAGAGACCCAGATACAAAAGAGTTTTGACCAGGCAGGCAAGTCTATTGAAAAAGCTTTTGTCCGCCCGGAGGCACTATTATCCGCCTTTGTGGCATCGGATGGCGTAGAGATTCTCCGAGAGGGGTGCGCAGTGTTAGATATGGGAGCTCAGACAACAACCTTGTCTATCTTCAAGGGTACTGAGTATCTATATAATAAGGTAGTTCCTCAAGGCGGCTATCACATCACACGTGTGCTGGAGCAACAAGGTATAAGTCTGGCAACCGCGGAGAAGTTAAAATGCCAGTTTGGTTATGCGTCTCCTGCCCAAGTAGAAAAGAACCTCAAACTCAAAGTGCCGGCAATAGCAGAAGTAGGTGGCGTATGGCACGTAACCAGTGAGGAGTTAGCGCGCACAATTTTTATTAAGTTGGAGGAAATTCTCAAACCTCTAATTGAAGCGCTTAACAGCTACGGTGACCGCATCAAGACACTCTATATAACCGGTGGAGCCTCAATGCTCAACGGGATGCAAGACTACTTACAACAAAAGACGATGCTGCAGGTCATTTACGGCTCACACGACACTCTCGTAGATGCCAATACCGATCCTCAATACTTAGAGCCACGCTACTCCGCTTTAGTAGGTGCACTCATTTTAGGTGCAGATTATCGTGAAGAGCACAAGAATTTACCGGTAAAAGCACCGGGTATATTGGAGAAACTACAGATACAAACGGAAATAATATTTACCTCACAATCATAACGAAATAATTGATACGCATATGAATACAGATGATGAATTATTGCCCTTACCTATCCAAATCCAAGAGGATAGCATAATCAAGGTAATGGGGGTTGGCGGCGGTGGCTGCAATGCCGTAAACTACATGTATCGCCAAGGCATTCATGGAGTTACATTCTTAGTATGCAACACCGACAAACAGGTACTTGAGAAATCTTCCGTACCGGCGAAGTTACAGTTGGGACCCGGTTTAGGCGCCGGAGGTAATCCTGACAAAGCGACAAAGTACGCCGAAGAGAATCGCGACCGCATTCACGATGCATTGGACGATGGCACGCAGATGCTGTTTATTACAGCGGGAATGGGCGGCGGTACCGGCACAGGTGCCAGTCCGATTATTGCAGAAGTAGCACAAGAAATGGATATCCTGACGGTGGGTATTGTAACTATCCCCTTTGCGTTTGAGGGACCGAAAAAGATACGCAAAGCGTTGACCGGCGTTGCTAAGCTTGCGGAGCATGTGGATGCAATCTTAATTATCAATAACGAGAAATTGAAACAGATATACAAAGATTTGGACGCCTTCAATGCCTTCTCGCGCTCCGATGATGTCGTATGTAATGCGGCTAAGTCTATTGCAGAAATAATCACTATTCCGGGTTATATCAACACCGACTTCGCAGATGTCTATAACACGCTTAAGAATGGTAAGGTTGCCATTATGAATGTAGGAGACGCAAGTGGTGAAGAGCGCATTACCAAAGCTATTGACAACGCACTGCGTTCACCATTGGCAAATGCCAGCGATGTTCATGGCGCTCAGCGCATCCTGCTCCAGTTCTACTGCTCCAAGGAGCACCCCATCATCATGAAAGAATTTGATGAGATTAACCGCTTCGTGGAAGAGGTAGGCGATGAAGTCGAAGTACAATGGGGCGTTTCATTAGACGAAGGGCTCGGCGAATCCGTGCGCGTAACCATTATTGCTACCGGATATGCCGTCAGCGATATTCCGTCCCTACAAGACGAGGCTGGCAAAGTGACCGTAGAAGAAGCTATGGATTCCAACTATGCTGACCTCCGCGCAAACAACAAACCCAAAGAGGACGAGAAACCGGCTGAGGTGGACTTGACCAATACTATCAATACCGAACCGGTTAACCCGACACCTCGTACAGTCGGGCAGGAAGACGGCGTGATTGAAATCAGTTTCGAAGACGACGACTTAGCGCCTGCAGATACAAAAGAAGAGACTAAAGAAGAAACATCGCATCGATTTGGATGGATTAGAAGAAAATAACCACTTAATTATATCTCATTATGAAAGAAGAGAGAGAAATGAATTTCTTTGATTTATGCAGAGTATGCTTCGACGGGATATGCCGAGGCGTTATGGCCTGCATACGATTTATTGGTGCCCTTATTCGCCTTACCTACCGTCAATGGTGGGTTGTTCTTATCGTTTTGGCTGCTGTATTGACCTGCGTCAACATTTATACACGCAAGGACAATCGAATCTATAAAGTGGATGCAATCGCTATATTGAACGGTCCAACGGTTGAACTTGCCCAAGAGAAAATTAAAAGGCTTTCTTTATCTGTCAGCCCTAAGATTAACGCTGACCAAAACATGGTGGAACTGTTAGGGCTCCCCTATGACGATGTAAAACATATCAGCCATTTGCAAACGTTTCGTGTGATTGACTGCTTGCACGACTCTGTCGCCGATTATATTGATTATGATCGCAAGTCGTCTCCTTTAGATACGGTTTGTGTACAGATGCCTAACCGTTTGTGCATACAATATCGCACAAAGACCCCGCAAAACACGGAAATCATTGAACAGGCTATTCTGAACTATCTTAACTCCGACCCTGCGATGCAGGCTGCTTTTAACACCAAAAGCACCGTGCTGAACCGCGAAGTTGAGTTCGCCAAGAACCAGATTGAGAAATTAGACAGTTTGACCACCGCTTTTTATTTCGAACAAGGAACGGGATTGCAGGCGCAAGGAGCACGCTCCAAGGAAGGTATCGTGCTGGGACGTCGCGAGATTAAACTCTTCCCGGGCGAAGTACACGGAGAGTTCAAACGCTATCAACACTTAGCTTATCTGCAGACTTTCTGTACAGCTCCGGTGGTATTGGAAGACCATTTCACCATCCATCCTGCCGCCGTCAACGGAAGACAGAAAATGAACATCATCGGTCTGTTGATAGGCTGGCTGTTAGGATGCGTGATCGCTGCTCTTGTAGAAAATCGGAAAGCAATTATTTCTTGGTTGAAGCAATAATCTTCTTCACTACGAAATAGACAAGAACTATTCCAAACAGAATGAGTATGGCCACGCTTAGTTCGTGGCTATATTCTTTTATTAGTTCTATATTACCTGCCGCAACATAGCCCAAAAGCGCTAAAACACAATTCCATATAAAAGCACCAAGGAATGTATATAAAAGGAACGGCAGCAACTTCATTTTAGCCAGTCCGGCAGGAATACTGATAAGCTGACGTATTCCCGGGATAAACCGTCCAACAAAGGTAGAGATATTTCCATGCTCACGGAAGTACTCCTCAGCGCGCGCTATCTTCTCGCCGGAGAGCAAGCACAAATGCCCGAGCTTACTATCAGCAAACTTATAAATAATCGGCCGGCCGAGCCAACAGGACAAGTAATAGTTTATAATGGCGCCCAGCATCGCACCAAGCGTACCGAAAAGAACTATAATCAACACATTGAGAATATAACTATCGGTAGCATAGAGCACACTATCCGGCTGGTTGGCTACGAATGCGGCAGGAGGAATGACTACTTCACTCGGAAATGGAATAAAAGACGACTCTATCGTCATCAAGGCAGTTATCGACGCATAGTTCATATGCGCCGAATACCATGCTATAATATTATCTACGATTGTCATTTATTAAGCAACTCGCGTACCTTGAGGTTTATAGCTTTACCTTCGGCTTTTCCTGCTAATTGTTTCGTTGCAACACCCATCACTTTCCCCATATCTTGTGGTCCGGTCGCGCCCACTTGAGCGATTATAGCGGACAGGGCTTCCGTCAGTTCGACTTCGCTCATCATGGCGGGCAAATAGCGCTCTATAATAGCGCATTGAGCCATCTCTTCATCCGCTAATTCAGGGCGATTAGCTGCCTTGTACATCTCGGCGGACTCTTTGCGTTGTTTAACTAATTTCTGCAGTATCTGTAAAGCGCGGTCATCATGCAACTCGCCATCGCTGCCTTTGGCCGTCTTGGCTTCAAGAAATTCTTTTTTAATTCCGCGTAACGCATCAAGAGCCACCTTGTCTTTGGCTAACATGGCTTGCTTGATATCCTCACTTACTTGTTCAAATAATGTCATAATAATTGATTTAGAAGAATATTAATTGTACAATAATATAAATTGGCAGTAATACTACAAGGGAGAACTTAAACATATATCCGAAGAATGACGGCATATTGATACCCTCTTGTTCAGCAATGGCTTTTACCATGAAATTAGGGCCGTTACCAATGTAGGTCAGCGCACCGAAGAAGACGGCACCCATGGATATTGCTTTCATAAACTCAGGCGCGATACCGGCTACTGCCACCGATGCATCTACAGGTAACGTAGTAGCGGTGGCGTGGAAGACCATCGCGGTTGGGGCATTGTCCAAGAATGCACTTAACGCTCCCGTGCAATAAACAAACTGCCACGCTTTATCTATTGGAAGCGGATGCTGTTGCAAGAACATGAGTGCAGGAGTCATGGTCGCAAATATACCGAGGAACACACAGGCTACCTCCATAATCGGTGTCCAACTGTAGTTATTATTGACGCGGACCTCTTTCTTTGTTGTCAGCCATGAACCGGCTATAATCAGAACAAACGCCCACTCGCGCAATAACTTCAAATACCATGGGGCATGTTCAGCGCCCATCGCAGGTATGTAAGTAGAGTTGATGAACATCGTGCTTGCAACCACGCATAACAACCAGAAGATATTAATCAGGCCGCTCATTTGCAACTTGGTACTCTCGTGCACATCCGCCATCAAATTCTCTATCGGCTCCTTGCGGTAGAAATACCAATCAACGCAAAAATAGATTCCTAACAGTAGAACGCCTGTCAAGGCCCATTCACCCAACATGTTCTGCATCCACCACGTAAAAGGGGTTCCTTTTTGGAAGAGCAGGAATAATGGAGGGTCACCTAATGGAGACAACAGACCGCCGCAGTTGGCTACTATAGCAATGAAGAACAATACGGTATGAGCACGATGTTTGCGTTGCTGAATAGTCGATAGAAGCAATCGAATGAGAAGCATCGCGGCGCCGGTCGTTCCCATGAAGGAGGCAAGCACCCACCCTATAGCCAGAATAATGGTGTTGGTCAATGGAGTTGCCTTTAAGTCTCCGCGTATACAGATACCGCCCGTCGTCACAAACAACGCCATCAACAGCAAGATAAACGGTACATAGTCATATATCATCTGATGAATCAGGTCGTGACTCATTCCATTGACACAAAGCCAAATACCTACAGGAACTCCTAAAATAAGAGACACGTACAATTTGTGAAGATTGTGTTCCCACCACTCACCCACATGAGATACAAGTGGCAATACTGCTATGCACAACAGCATAACTACAAATGGAATCAACATCCATGCCGGAATTAAATGTTCTATCATAGTATAAAGTATTAATTTGCATGCAAAAGTACAACTTTTTTTGCGTAGATGCAAATTTTTTTGTAACTTTGCGCGTTTTTTTAACAGACAGACTGTAAAAAATGAAGAATATACGCAATTTTTGTATCATAGCGCATATCGACCACGGCAAATCTACTCTCGCCGATCGCATGTTGGAAATAACTAACACCGTTGACCTCAAGCAAATGGAAAACCAAGTCTTGGACGATATGGACTTGGAGAAGGAAAGGGGAATCACAATCAAATCCCACGCCATACAGATGCAATATAAGGGGTACACACTTAACCTTATTGACACTCCCGGGCACGTCGATTTCTCATACGAAGTAAGTCGTTCGATCGCTGCTTGCGAAGGAGCCTTGCTCGTCGTCGATGCCTCACAGGGAGTCCAAGCACAGACTATCTCAAATCTCTATATGGCGCTCGAACATGACTTGGAAATTATTCCCGTCATGAACAAGTGCGATATGGACTCCGCTATGCCCGATATGGTCGAGGATGAAATCATAGACCTCTTGGGATGCAAACGTGAAGAGATTCTCCGTTGCTCTGCCAAAACTGGTGACGGCGTGCCCGAAATCCTTGATGCAATAATTGAACGTATTCCGGCGCCGCAAGGGGACCCCGATGCGCCGCTGCAATGCCTCGTCTTCGACTCTGTCTTCAATCCCTTTAGAGGCATCATCGCTTACTACAAAGTCGTTAATGGAACTATGCATTCCGGCGACAGAGTGAGATTCTTCAATACCGGAAAAGAATATAATGCCGATGAGATAGGAGTTCTCAAACTCGATATGCAACCTACAAAAGCTATCTCCGCTGGAAATGTAGGCTATATCATCTCGGGAATCAAAACATCATCCGAAGTAAAAGTCGGAGATACCATCACACATGTAGCTATGCCCTGTGAGAAAGCAATCGCCGGATTCCAAGAAGCCAAACCGATGGTCTTCGCCGGGGTCTATCCTATTGAAGCGGAAGACTTTGAAGACTTACGGGCATCACTCGAAAAACTGCAACTCAACGACTCATCCCTCTCCTTTGCACCGGAGAGTTCCGTGGCTTTGGGATTTGGATTCAGGTGCGGTTTCCTCGGATTGCTGCACATGGAAATTGTCCAAGAGAGATTAGACAGAGAGTTTGACATGAACGTCATTACTACCGTGCCTAACGTGAGTTACAACGTCTATCTCAAAGACGGCTCTAAAGTCGAAGTGCATAATCCCGCAGGAATGCCCGACTTGACGGTTATTGACCATATCGAGGAACCATATATCAGGGCATCCATTATCACCACTTCACCGTTTATCGGACCTATTATGACACTCTGTCTGGACAAACGGGGAGAACTCGTCAAACAGGAATATATCTCGGGCGACCGAATGGAATTGCTATTTGACATGCCGCTTGGAGAGATAGTGATTGACTTCTACGACAAACTCAAGTCCATTTCAAAAGGATATGCTTCTTTCGACTGGCATCAGAACGGCTTCCGACCATCCAATCTCGTTAAGTTGGACATCCTACTTAATGGAGAACAGGTCGATGCGCTTTCCACATTGACTCATCGCGATAATGCGGTAGATTTCGGACGCCGTATGTGTGAAAAACTCAAAGAGTTATTGCCGCGTCAACAGTTCGACATCGCTATACAGGCGGCTATTGGGGCTAAGATTATTGCGCGAGAAACAGTAAAGCAAGTACGAAAAGACGTACTTGCCAAATGCTATGGAGGTGATGTGAGCCGCAAACGCAAATTGCTGGAGAAGCAAAAGAAGGGGAAAAAGAGAATGAAACAAATCGGTAACGTCGAAGTGCCCCAAAAAGCATTCCTCGCTGTGCTTAAACTTGACTAATCCCACCGCTTCCCACGTTAGATATACGTTAGATATACGTTAGATACACAATAGATAAACCCAATATAACTATAAGACAAAAAGAATGAAAAACGTAGTTATTCGATTTTGTGGAGACTCAGGAGACGGTATGCAACTGACGGGAAACATGTTTTCCTCGCTCTCTGCTATCTTAGGCAATGAGATTTCCACACTTCCCGACTTCCCCGCTGAGATTCGGGCTCCACAAGGCACTTTGGGAGGAGTCAGCGGTTTCCAAGTTAACTTAGGTCATGGAGTTTATACGCCGGGAGACAAAGCCGATGTGATTGTAGCAATGAATGCTGCTGCGCTTAAGGTCTGCGTTCAGAACAAACTCTTTCATGAGCATGCTATTATCATCGTCGATACGGATACTTTCACCAAGTCCGACTTGGAGAAAGCACTCTACAAAACCGACAATCCGTTTACCGAACTACATATCGCTGAGACGGTACAGATAGTACCTGTGGCACTCACATCACTCACGAAAGAAGCACTCAAAGACAGCGGTTTGGACAACAAGTCTATTCTCAAGTCAAGAAACATGTTCGCACTCGGAGTTGTGTGCTGGTTGTTCGACAGACCTGTTGACAAAGCGATTCATTTCTTAGAGGAGAAGTTCGCTAAAAAGCCGCAGCTTATTCCTTCTAATGTCAAAGTGCTTACGGACGGATTTAACTACGGACAAAACTTAGCGCTCACGATTAACCAAATCCGTTTGGAGAAAGAAGACAACCAGATGCCGGCCGGACAATATACGTCTATTGCAGGCAATAAAGCAACGGCTTGGGGACTTATTGCTGCCGCTCATAAATGCGGAAAGAAACTCTTCCTCGGTTCCTATCCTATTACGCCTGCAACAGATATCATGCACGAACTGGCTGCACGGAAAGACATGGGCGTCATGGTGGTACAAGCAGAGGATGAGATTGCAGGTGTCTGCACCGCTATCGGAGCTGCTTTTGCAGGAGACTTGGCTTGCACATCCACTTCAGGTCCCGGACTAAGCCTTAAGTCCGAAGGTATCGGACTCGCAGTTATGGCGGAACTGCCGCTCGTAGTCATCGACGTTCAACGCGGAGGACCAAGTACAGGACTGCCTACCAAAACGGAACAGACGGACTTACTGCAAGCTCTCTTCGGGAGAAACGGAGAATGTCCGCTGGTGGTGATGGCGGCTTCTACTTCGGCTAACTGCTTCCAATTTGCATATGAAGCATGTAAGATTGCGTTGGAGAACATGACTCCCGTCGTGCTGCTTACGGATACATATCTGGCTAACGGTACAGGACTTTGGAGAATCCCTACGCTCGAAGAGTTACCTGATATCGTGCCGCAGTCCGTGCCACAAGAACTGAAAGGACATTATAATCCTGCCCTGCGGGACGAGCACTACGTACGTTATTGGGCAACACCCGGTATGGAAGGATTTGAGCACAGGAACATCGGACTGGAGCGTGATAGCGAGAAAGGCACTATCTCCACCAATCCTGATAACCACGAAAATATGGTACGAGCAAGACAAGCAAAAGTGGAGCAAGTGGTACGTTTTATCCCCGACGTACAGATTCAGGGGAATGCGGATTCCGATATCGCACTCGTCGGTTGGGGAAGCACTGAGGGACACTTACACGCCGCGGCTAACGAACTCAACTGCGCTTTGGTGCATTTCAATTACATCAACCCGCTCCCGGCAAATACGGCACAAGTGCTCAAACGCTTCAAGAGAGTGATCGTATGCGAGCTTAACTCAGGCCAGTTTGCGGACTATCTACGCGCAAAAGTACCCGGTGTGTACATTGAGCAATACAACGAGGTAACAGGTCAACCTTTTGCTGTTGAACGAATTGTCGAACATGTTAAATCTATCTAATTATGGAAGCAAGTCAATTTAAATCCGATCAATATGTTCGTTTCTGCCCGGGTTGCGGCGACCACGCTATTTGCTTGGCATTACAGAAAGCCATGGCGCAGATAGGTATCCCCACTCATGAGACGGTTGTTATCTCGGGTATTGGTTGCTCTTCGCGTATGCCGCACTATCTGAACACGTTTGGCTTCAATACCATTCATGGACGTGGCGGAGCAGTAGCAACAGGTGTTAAGACCTCTCATCCGGAACTGACAGTATGGCAGATGTCCGGAGACGGAGACTGTATGGCTATCGGAGGTAACCATTTTATACATGAGATACGTCGTAATGTGGACCTTAACGTATGCGTTTTCAACAACCGCATTTACGGACTGACGAAAGGTCAATACTCACCTACCTCACCGAAAGGATTTGTGAGCAAGTCTTCACCTTACGGAACTGTTGAGCGTCCGTTCATTCCTGGAGAGCTGGTATTAGGTGCAAGAGGCACTTTCTTCGCACGCACACTGGATGTAGATATGCCGACTACCGTAGATTGTATGATTAAGGCACAACAGCACAAAGGGGCTTCCATTATTGAGTGCCTCGTCAATTGTGTGATATTCAATAACGGTACGCACGCCTGGATTGCCGACCGAGAGACGCGGGCAGAGCACTCCATTGTACTGCGTCATGGCGAGAAGATGATTTTCGGCAAGGACAACGACAAGGGTATTGCTATAGATGGCTTCAATCTGATTGTTGTGCCGGCTGACGATCCGCGGGTACTGACACACGATGCTCACTGCCAGGATGATACTATTCATCATAAACTCATCTTAATGGGACCGGAGAACGGCTTGCCTGTAGCCTTGGGTGTTATTCGCGACGTGGAAGAGGAAACCTATGATGCTGCCGTTAACAAGCAGATTGCCGATGTACGGGCTGCTGCCAAAGCCAAGACTTTTAACCAACTAACTGCGACACTTGAACAATGGTCCGTTTCGTAACAGATGATACGCAAATGCCGGCGCTCAACGCTTCAAGTGTTGAGCGCTGGATTTGTGCTGTAGCCGCAACCTATGGCTTTAACACGGGAGATATAACGTATATCTTCTGCTCAGACAAACGTATATTAGAAGTCAACCGGCAATTCCTTGAGCACGATTACTATACGGATATCATTACATTTGATTACTCGACTGCATCGCGCATAAGCGGCGATATCTACATCTCTTTAGATACCGTGACATCTAATGCAAAAGAACTCGGTATTCCTTTTATTGAGGAGTTATACCGAATTCTTATACACGGTGTGTTACATCTTACGGGGCAAGGAGACAAAACTCCTGAGACGAAAGCTGTAATGACTGCCAAAGAAGATGCAGCGCTCGCTATTTTACCTCTTTACCGGTAACATCGTACGTCTTATCGTTGTGTAAGAGGTAGAGATGACCGGCTTTCATTATCTTTCTGCTGTTTGCTGTACCGTTTTCCGGCATACTGCTATCGGTTTGACCGATAGCAGTCGTTGCACCTTCGGACTCTGTGTTATGATTACCGGACTCAAAAGCAAATCCTACGTACGGCATATCCGTCGGCGTATCGCCGGAACGGTCGCAGTCTGACCAAGTACCATAGACATCCATATCTTTATCCAATGTCCATATCTTCTGGTTGGAGTCCGTAAAAACCAACTTGATATGATAGACATACGCATTAGGATATTGGGACTTGCCTACTTTGGTAATTGTCATTTCTGCCACCTTGATAGACGCTTCGCCCCAACCTTGCTCGGATTTGTTAGGGAAGATAAAATAGGAGTGCTTGGAACCGGCTTGGCAGTTAAGGAAGAATTTCTTATTGGCAGTATAATCCGATTTATAGGTTCCCGCTAAGGAATACTGGGTCGGAGCAAGGATTTCCAAGTTAACTTGCGGCACTGCCTCCTCGCTCTCTTCTTGAGCAAGGAAGAGTTGGGTAAAGAAATACTGGTCCACCTGATTATTCTGCGTAGGGAATTTGCTGTCGCATGCAAAGAGGTCTGCCTGTGCATAATTGAGGTCCAGCTTGTTCTTTACCTCCTCTTGTTCAACATCTCCAAGGACATAGAAACAGATATTCTTCTTCTGTGTGTCGTTCCACTTCTTTGTACTATCATAGAAGAAACGGAAGCGGTTACCGTTGGTGTTATAAAGGAAACGGCAGGTATTGGTATTGGTTTCCAGAATGACATAAGACCCATTTACGGAGAGGGTGCAGGCACGACCGGAGGTTCCAAAGTCGATGTCGTTACTTTTTGCCGCGCAGCCTATAAAGCCTTCCGAGGTCTTGAGGTAATATGTATTTGACTTCTCTTCGGATATAGCGACTTCATAAGCCGTCAAGTCATCGCTTGTTATCTTACCGTTAGCGATAGTAGCCTGAACGTAGTTCCCCGGTTCGTCGGCTACGTTCCATACGTACGCTTTGGTATCCGATACCTCATAGACGATGATACACTTGAGTTGATCCCAACCGTTTGTAGGTTTGCCCTCTAATTTGGTATACGTTGCAGCAGATAAAGAAAATGTTGCACACAGGGCAAAAATTAAATAAATAAACTTTCTCATGGTAATAATCTATATTTGTTTCTCATAAATTCTCTATTCCTCCACTACCTGTCCTAATACAGCATATCGTTTATCGTCGCGCTGAATAAGAAGTGTACCATTGTGGAGTATTTTAGTAGCCGGTGTTTTCTCCACCGACACATTATCTATTGCCGATTTGTCCCTTGTAAAATAGCCCGGTGCGACGACGCCATTATCGGGACGAGCATATTCGATGTCAATATGTTCCTCACTGTATTTCGTACGATATTTCCCGACCAGTTTGACACATCCCTCAAACATCTGCGTTCCGTCAATCTCCGATTTAGACCAGTCCTTATCGCAGTAAATAGTACGCAGATTCTCACAACCGTAGAACATAAGGTTGGTATATTGAACATTCGTCATATCAAACATCGATACATCTATCGATTGCAATGAATTACATTCTGTGAACATATTTGCAAGCACGATTGCATTAGAGGTGTTGAATTGGGACATGTTGACGGTCTCCAATGATGTACAATAGGTAAAGAGATGGTAAAAGTATGTCACATTCTCCGTGCTGAAATGACCACCTTGGAAGAGATCGATGGATTTAAGAGCAGTACACCCCGCAAACATATAGGACATATCAGTGCCCTGGAAATATAAATTCTCCCAACCCTCTATCTCAGTGAGGTTAGAGAGCAGTTTGTCTTCATCCCCGGACCACAACAATGCACGTACGGAAGGCAAGGACTTATTTGCCATAGACGGGTCGAACACTACTTTACGGATTTTGTCACTATAGGTTTCGAAGCGTAATTGTTCTTCACTCGCCTCATAAGGCTCAACAATACCGCTGCGTGATTCACGCTGCATATCGTAGTAGTAAGTGAGTACACCGGTACTGCTATTAAATACGGTATAGACCTCACTTCCGGTGAAGTAGCCGGGCTCACTTTCTCCAAAGTCAGGACGGGCATAACTTGCATCAATGTGGTCGGCACTAAATGTTGTACCTTTCAATCCGCGCAACGAGGTACAGCCCAAGAACATATTAGTAGATCCTATGAGTTGCGTGCTGTAATCTTCGTCACAATAGATTGTCTTGAGCGAGGTACAACCGCTAAACATACTTGAACAGTCTGCTCCCGCAAGATCGAAGCTCCGCAAATCGATGCTCTCTAACTTGGCATCATTATAGAAGAGGTATTTCATACTCGTAACAGATGCCGTCTTGATGTATTGTAATCCTTCCACCTTGGTCATATTCGATAAGTTATAGAAGGCGTAATCTATATTTGTAATTTGAGCATTAGCAACGGCAGGGTCTATTTTTATCGTTTTTACAGCGTTTCTATCATCCTCGTTAAGATTATAGTTTATACTTATACCTCCCATTAAAGTCGACTCTTTATCATATCGAACGTGAAGTATGTCCCCAACTACTACCTTGTAGAGTTGGTTGGTGTAAGTCTCCTCTCCGGTAAAGTATCCGGGTACGAGGGAGTTATCCGGGTGCGCCATAGCTAACCCGGAACCGCCGGATGTAGTGCCCTTTCCGCCTACAAGGCTTGTGCAACCATCAAACATCGCCCAACCATCTGTAATAGATAATTTACTCCAGTCCTCATTGCAGTATATCGTTTTTAGGTTGGAGCAGTTGCAAAACATATTACTAACATTTTTAAGGCTACTTTTATTCCAATAGTCACCATTTGCGTTAAGATTAATTGTAGTTAACTTTTTACATCCATAGAACATGTAATCCATATCCGTCACATTGCCCGTACTAAAGTCAGCCACTAATTTTGTCATGTCTAAATTTTGGCAAGCGTAGAACATATAAGCCAAATCTGTCACAGAGGATGTGTAAAAACGCTCTCCTCCATTGATTTCTTTCAATGCCTTGCAATTGTAGAACATACTACTCATATCCGTTACGGTAGATGCCCTATTAATATAATATGGTAATGTAAGTGTCTCTAATGCACGACACTCGGCAAACATCTGTTTCATATATTTCACCTTGTCGGTATTAAAGTGACTGATATCGAGTTTAGTTAGCTTAGCGCAATTATAGAACATTCCTTCCATATTAACCATTTCGGATGTCTTGAGATAACTCAAGTTATTAATAGTCGTCAAATTGTAGAGATTATAGAAGAAATGATATCCTGTAGCTGGTCGTGCAGATTCGACAGAGGGCTTAAAAGTAACCGTTGTAATTTTGTTCTCATTACCCCTGTAAATATCTGATTCCCACATCGTTTTTCCGCCGCGTTCACTGCGTTTATCGTCGTAATAGAACGTAACCGTGGTTTTGTCAGAACTTAATACCGCATACAACGTAGCGGCATTGATTTTTTGTACGCCCGCCAGACCTCCAAGCAAGGCAAGGGCAACGAGTAGAAGTTTCTTCACAACAAAGTGTATTTAAGATTATTATTTATTGTATTAAATGGTCATCCTTGGAAATAGACTGCAAAGATACGTTTTTTTAACGACATATGCAAATTTTTCTTGCACATTTAAGATAAAAGCAGTACTTTTGCACTCGGAATGAAACGAACAGCAGAAGAGATAGCACTGGATAAAGCACGCGGGCGATTGAACCGTCGTTTCCATATGGCGTGTGCCAATTACTGTCTGTTGGAAGATGGTGACCACGTACTCATAGGATTGAGCGGCGGCAAAGACTCGTTGCTGCTGACCGAGTTATTAGGTCGCCAAGCCAAGATCTACAAGCCGTCTATCCGGGTAACGGCTGTCTATGTGTCTGTAGATAATATCGGTTACCAAACGGACGTGGAGTACATGCGGTCTTATTGCTCGGAATTTGGAGTGCCGTTTGTCCATAAGACGACGCGCTACGACGAGCAGCCTGCGAGCCATCGCAACAAGAACCATTGTTTTCTATGTTCGTGGTATCGCCGCAAAGCGCTATTTGATACTGCGCGCGACCTGAATTGCAACAAGATTGCGTTAGGACATCATCGTGACGACATCTTAGAGACATTACTGATGAATATGGTATATGGCGGTAATATCTCTACAATGCCTCCGATGCTTCAGTTGGATAAGATGCCCCTACGTATTATACGTCCCCTATGTTTATGCGACGAAGCGATGATACGCCGTTATGCTGAGTTGGCGGGCTACCGGAAACAAGTGAAGTTATGTCCCTACGAACATGAGTCATCGCGTGCGCGCACGAAAAATATAATAGGTATGCTCTCGGAACTGAACCCGGACGTACGAGACAGCATGTGGGCAGCAATGGAAAATATCAAGCGGGAGTACTTGCCGGTTAAAGGGTTATAGATGAAAGGTTAAAGGATATGATACAAGCATTACAGACAGTAGGATTATTGATAGCGTCCAATATATTTATGACGCTGGCGTGGTATGCACATCTTAAGATGGCAGAGTATTCATGGTTTCAGAAATGGCCTATTATAGCCGTTATCGCCTTTTCGTGGGGCATTGCTTTTTTCGAGTATTGCTTACAAGTGCCGGCAAACCGTATCGGTTTTGAAGGCACCGGCGGTCCGTTCAATATAATGCAGTTGAAGGTGATTCAGGAAGTGATAACGCTTATCGTGTTTATTGCCTTTTCGATGATAGCCTTTCATATGCAACTGAAGTGGAATCATATTGTTGCGGCACTATGTTTAGTGGCAGCAGTGTATTTCGTATTTGGATTTAAAGGGTGAGAGATTAAAGATTATAGGGTGAAAGATTAAAGATTATAGGTTATAGAAAAAGAGTCCGGTGAGCCGGACTCTTTTTGTTTATAGATACGTAAATTGTGAAGTAATCGTTGTGATTATTTCTTTTTACGATCGCCGTAACGAGACATGAATTTATCTACACGACCAGCAGTATCCACGAGTTTGGATTTACCTGTATAGAATGGGTGGCTGGTGTTAGATATTTCGAGTTTGATGAGCGGATATTGTTGTCCATCTATCTCGATGGTGTCTTTAGTAGCAGCTGTAGAACGGCTGAAGAATTGTGTGCCGTCCGACATGTCTTTGAAAACTACAACGCGGTAGTTATCCGGATGAATTCCTTGTTTCATAATTTCAATTGTTTTTAATTATTCAGCAACTACGTTGAGTTTTATTTCAGCTTTAACCTCTCTGTGGAGGCGTGCAGTAGCGACAGCCTCACCGAGTTCTTTAACAGGTTCGATAGATATAATCTTGCGGTCGATGTCAAATCCTTGTGTGCTGAGTGCTTCAGCGATTTGCGCAGTAGTAACGGTACCGAAGATTTTTCCGTCCTCGTTAGCTTTCACAGCGACGTTGATAACAGTAGCAGCGAGTTTCTCTGCGAGTTGTTGTGCGTCTGCGAGTTGTTGTGCGAGTTTTTTAGCCTGTTGTTTGAGGTTCTCGTTGAGTTGTTTTACATTGCTTTCGTTGGCGATGACAGCCAGTTTGTTAGGGATGAGGTAGTTACGTCCGTACCCTTCCTTAACTTTGACGATATCGTTTTTGTAGCCTAAGTTAGCTACGTCTTGTACCAAAATGACTTGCATAATAGTTTTCGTTTTTAGGGGTTACACATTATTTCATCATATCGGTTACGTAAGGCAGCAGAGCCAAGTGACGTGCTTTTTTTACAGCCTGAGCGACTTTGCGTTGGAATTTCAACGAAGTGCCGGTGATACGACGAGGCAGGATTTTACCTTGTTCGTTAAGGAACTTTTTCAAGAACTCGGGGTCTTTGTAGTCGATGTACTTAATTCCTGATTTTTTGAATCGGCAGTACTTTTTCTTTTTGTCCTGATTCTGTTGCGGAGTCAGGTAGCGAACTTCTTCTTGTGCCATGATTAAGCCTCCTCTTGTTTAGGTTCAACATTAGCCGTTTTGTTGTGGCGGCGTTTTTCAGCATACTCGTACGCATACTTGTCGAGACGCGTAGTGAGGAAACGCAGGATGCGTTCGTCACGGCGGAAAGCAGTTTCGAGCGTTGCGATAACAGCAGGTTCTACATCAAATTGCAGTAAGGCATAGAATCCCGTTGTTTTGCCTTGGATAGGATAAGCGAGTTTACGCAGTCCCCACTCCTCGTGACCAAGAATGTTGCCTCCATTCTCTACGAGAAGTTTCTCGAATTTAGCGACCGCTTCCTTCATCTGTGGCTCAGATAAAACGGGAGTAAGGACGAAAGCGGTTTCGTAATGATTTAACATAAATAATTTGTTTTTTAATTAGTTTGTACTATGCTTTTTGACCCGAACGGCTTAATGGGTGTCGAACCGCTCGACAAAAAGCGCGCAAAAGTACTGCTTTTATTTGGAATACACAAATTTTTTTTATAAAAAAATGCATTTTCTAGCAAAAACCGTCAAAATCAGCAAAGGATAGGCTAAGGATACGCATAACATACGCCCAAGATACGCTAATACTACGCCAAAATATATTTTTTTGCACTTTTTTGCAAATTTATTTGGTCGTTTCAATATTTTATTATACTTTTGCGGTCGAAAATAAAATTTAATCCGATTAAAATTAAAAAATAGCGTAGTTTTGATGCATAAAATTATGAACAATCGATTTGAGGCATTGGGAAAGGCAGCAGGTCATCAGCCGGTAGCTCCGGCAGGACCTTGCGGCAAAGTGAAAGATTACTTTGCACGCGATGTGTTTACCCGCGAGACAATGAAAGAGTATATCGCAGAAGATGTGCTGAGTCAGTTATTTGACGACATCGACAACGGGCGTACAATTCATCGCGATATAGCCAATTCCGTAGCCATCGGGATGCGCAAATGGGCGATGGATCATGGTGCGACTCATTATACGCACTGGTTTCAACCGTTAACGGGTGGGACAGCGGAGAAGCACGATGCTTTTTTCACGTTGAACAAAGACGGTGTGCTTATGGAAGAGTTCACGGGCGATGCGTTGTACCAACAGGAACCCGACGCGTCGTCGTTTCCCTCCGGGGGCATCCGCAACACGTTCGAGGCACGCGGTTACTCGGCATGGGATCCGTCCAGTCCTGTATTTCTGATAAGCGACACGTTATGTATCCCGACTGTGTTTGTGGCATATACGGGTGAGGCGTTGGACTACAAGACTCCGCTTATCCGTTCTACCGCGGCGTTATGTCAGTCGGCTCGTGAAGTATGCCAGTTTTTTGACAAACAAGTGCGTCATGTTCATGCGAACTTAGGTTGGGAACAAGAGTATTTCTTAGTGGATGAGGCGTTATACGGCGCCCGTCCAGACCTGATGCTGACGGGTCGCACCCTGATGGGTCATTCGTCGGCAAAGAACCAACAACTGGAGGACCATTATTTTGGTGCTATTCCGGAGCGTGTCCGCAATTTTATGATGGACTTGGAGCAAGAAGCGTTGCGTGTAGGTATACCTGTTCGTACGCGTCATAATGAGGTAGCGCCTAATCAGTTTGAGATGGCTCCAATCTTCGAAGACGTGAACTTGGCTAATGATCACAACCTGCTGATTATGTCGATTATGGAGCGTGTAGCCCGGAAGCACCATTTCCGTGTGCTGTTGCACGAAAAGCCATTTGCTGGAGTCAACGGAAGCGGCAAGCATTGTAACTGGTCGCTGCAGACGAATACGGGAGTCAATCTGCTTGCTCCGGGTAAGAATCCCTACCAGAACCTTCAGTTTGTGACCTTTTTGGTGAACGTTCTGATGGCAGTATATAAATATAACGGCCTATTGAAAGCGTCGATAGCGAGTGCGACGAATGAGCATCGTTTAGGTGCCAACGAAGCGCCTCCCGCCATTATCTCGGTCTTTTTGGGTCAGCAGATAAGTGAGGTTCTGGACAAGTTAGAACACGCTTCCGCCGAGAAAGGTATCATCATCAACGCCAAGAAAGAGATGAAATTAGGTGTTGCGAATATCCCTGAGATATTGTTGGACAACACGGACCGCAACCGGACCTCTCCTTTTGCCTTCACAGGTAATCGTTTTGAGTTCCGCGCAGTAGGTTCTTCCGCCAACTGCGGTGCCGCGATGCTGGCCCTTAATGCCGCAGTAGCGGAGCAGCTGACATCATTCAAAGCAAGAGTAGATGAACTGATTGAAAAGGGCGAGGCTAAAGAGCGTGCGCTGTTCAAAGTGATCAAGTCGTATATTATAGAGTCGAAGCCTATTCGTTTCGACGGCAACGGTTATTCCGACGAGTGGAAAGCCGAAGCCTCCCGACGCGGTTTGGACTGCGAGACGAGTGTGCCGCTTATTTTTGACCGCTACCTGAAGCCGGATGTAGTCAAGATGTTCAAGAGGACCAACGTACTGACAGAGAGCGAGTTGGCAAGCCGTTGCGAAGTAAAATGGGAGACCTATTCCAAGAAGTTGCAGATAGAGAGTCGCGTGTTAGGGGATTTAGTTATCAATCACGTACTTCCGGCTTCAAAGCGCTATCAGACGATGCTGCTGCAGAATGTGCTTGCTGTGAAACAAGTGTTCAGCGAAGAAGAAGTACGCAGTCTAAACGAACAAGACTACTCTATTATTCGTCGCATCGAGCACCACGCCGCAGCAATTATCGAGGGGGTGGACAAGATGACCCAAGCACGTCACAAAGCCAATCATGAGAGTGCGAACGAACGCGAAAAGGCGATTGCTTATCACGATAATGTATTGCCACTAATGAGCGAGATCCGCGACCATGTGGACGACTTGGAGATGATTGTTGATGACGAATTATGGACATTACCCAAATATAGAGAATTATTGTTTATACATTAATCATATCATATGTGCGGAATAGTAGGATATATAGGGAAAAGGAAAGCCTACCCTATTTTAATTAAAGGTCTCCATCGTTTGGAATATCGTGGTTACGACAGCGCCGGAGTTGCTCTAATCAATGACCACGGCCAACTGAATGTGTATAAAGCGAAAGGCAAAGTGTCGGATTTAGAGCATGCCGTAGCCGACAAGGACACGACAGGTTATATCGGTATAGCGCATACCCGTTGGGCGACTCACGGGGAGCCGAACCAAGTGAACGCCCATCCTCATTACTCGGAATCGGAGGAGTTGGCCATTATTCACAATGGTATTATAGAGAATTATATTGTGCTCAAGCAAGGTTTAATGCGACACGGCTACTCGTTTAAGTCGGACACGGATACGGAAGTTCTTATTCAGCTGATTGAGTACACGAAACGTACGGACAATGTAGATTTGAAGACCGCCGTGCAATTAGCTTTGCAGCAGGTAGTCGGAGCCTATGCCATAGCTATTCTTGACCGAAGCAACCCCACTAAGATTATAGCCGCACGCCAAGGCAGTCCGTTAGTAGTAGGTATAGGAAAGGACGAGTTTTTCTTGGCGTCCGACGCGACTCCGATTGTGGAATATACGGACCAGGTTGTATATGTAGAAGACCAAGAGATTGTGAGTTTGGAGTTAGGCAAAGAAATAGAGATAACGACTATTCATAATGTACACAAGACCCCAGAAATCAAGAAGTTAGAGATGACGCTGTCTCAGTTGGAGAAAGGCGGTTTCCCTCATTTCATGCTCAAGGAGATATATGAACAGCCCCGGACGTTAGCAGACTCGATGAGAGGGCGTGTGAACGTAGATATGAATAATATCGCGCTATCGGGATTTATTGATAACAAAGAGCGTTTTTTGAAGGCGCAACGTATCATCATCACGGCCTGTGGCACCTCCTGGCATGCAGGACTGATAGCGATGTACGCGATAGAAGAGTTTGCGCATATTCCCGTAGAGGTGGAATACTCGTCGGAGTTCAGATACCGCAAGCCTGTGATTAACAAGGACGACGTAGTCATTGCCATATCCCAATCCGGTGAGACGGCAGACACCCTTGCAGCAATCCAACTGGCGAAATCGAAAGGTGCATTCATCTTCTCTATCTGTAATGTGATTGGTGCTTCTATACCTCGTATATCAGACAGCGGCTGCTATACCCATGTCGGTCCTGAGATTGGCGTTGCTTCCACAAAAGCCTTTACAGGTCAAGTGACGGCACTGACGATGTTAGCCGTTTGTATCGGTCATGCAAAAGGTGCTATTCCATACGATAAATATCTGCGTATAATCAGCGAGCTAAACCGTATTCCTGACAAGATTGCGCATATATTAGAGCAGAATGACTCGATTGCCCAGTTTGCCAAGACCTTTACCGGCACGCAGAACGCACTTTATCTTGGTCGCGGTTACAACTACCCAGTAGCCTTAGAAGGTGCTCTTAAGTTAAAGGAAATCAGTTATATACACGCAGAAGGTTATCCAGCCGCGGAGATGAAACACGGTCCGATAGCTCTTATATCCGAAGAAATGCCCGTTGTCGTAGTAGCCCCGAACTGCGGTACATATGAAAAGATTGTGTCCAATATACAAGAGATCAAAGCCCGCCACGGGCGTGTTATATCAGTTGTGACCGAGGGGGACAAGCAAGTAAGTGCGATGTCGGACTTTACGATTACTATTCCGGAGACAGAAGAGTGTCTAACGCCATTACTGACAGTCGTTCCACTTCAGTTATTAGCCTACCATATTGCCGCTGTCAAGGGGTGCGATGTGGACCAGCCACGGAACTTGGCGAAATCGGTTACCGTGGAGTAATATTTGTTATCCAATTTGCAATATAAATCTCATATAATATGATTAGACTTGCCATTATCGGCTACGGCAACATAGGCAAAGCCGTAGAAGAAGCCGCCAAAGCGGCAAAAGACATTGAGTTGGTAGGAATCTACCACCATAACGACAACTTGGATGCTATTGAAGCGGATGTTGCTGTTTTATGCACGCCGACTCGCGAGACGCCTGCCTTTGCGGAGCGTCTTGTCCGCCGTGGAATCGCCACGGTAGATTCATTCGACATCCACACGCGTATCAACGAGGTTCGTCAGCTGTTAGGGCCTCTGGACACAGCAAATAAGACGGTAAGTATTATCGCTGCCGGTTGGGATCCCGGTTCCGATTCGATGATTCGTGCCCTGCTATCAGCCATTGCTCCCGGTGGCATCACGTACACTAATTTCGGTCCGGGTCGTTCCATGGGGCATACCGTTGCCGCCAAAGCTATTAAAGGAGTAAAGGATGCGTTGTCAATGACCATTCCCCTCGGTACGGGTATTCACCGTCGCATGGTATATATTGAGTTGGAGCCGGAAGCGGACTTCAAGAGCGTAGAAGCAGCTATTCTTGCAGATGATTATTTTGCTCACGACGAGACTCATGTAATATCCGTTCCAAGCGTAGCTGAACTGAATAACGTAGCGCATGGCGTTAATCTGGTGCGCAGCGGTGTAAGCGGCACCACTCACAATCAACGTTTTGAGTTCAACATGAGCATCAATAATCCGGCTTTGACAGGACAAGTGTTAGTAGCATCAGCCCGTGCAGCCTACAAGATGAAAGCCCGCGAACAATATGGTGTATTCACTATGATAGAGATTGCTCCTATTGATTTATTGTGCGGCGAAAAAGCCGAACTCATCAAGGCATTAGTGTAAGTGCTCATTGATAAATAACAAAAAAGTGCAGAAAAATCTTCGTTTCTGCACTTTTTGTTTGCATATATGCAAAAAAAACACTACTTTTGCGCACTTTTATTCATTTAAAACAATACAATATGGCAGAATTAAAGAACACAATTGAGCAAGAGGCTGAGGAACAATTGAAGAAAGCCCATCAGCAAGCAGCTGACCAACAAGCTGCAGCACAGAAGATGGTTGAGCGACAGACGAAAGAGTTGAAGAAGAATGTCCTTAAGGCAGCAGGACTTGGCGTACTGATGTCTATAGGCGGCAAGATTGTGAGTGCCATCTTAGGCAAGATAAAGAATTGAGTACGGCGTTGCGTTTAGAACATATCAACAAATATTATGGCAAGCAACACGTTCTAAGCGACGTGTCGTTTACTATGCAAGACGGGGAAGTTCTCGGTTTATTGGGTCCCAACGGTGCCGGTAAATCCACGCTGATGAAAGTTATTGTAGGCCTAACCCGTGCAGAGGGGCTTGTAGAAGTGCCCGACCGCATCGGCTATCTGCCGGAGCGCAATCCGTTGTACGACGAGATGTATATCAGAGAATATCTGCTGTTTATGGCCCGTTTAGGCAAAGTTGCTCATTCGGAAGAGCGAGTAGAGATACTAATTCAGCGTGTTGGTTTGACGCCAGAATCACATAAACGAATCGGGCAGTTAAGTAAAGGATACCGTCAGCGTGTTGGATTGGCTCAAGCTTTATTGGATGACCCGGATTTACTTGTGTTAGACGAACCGACAACAGGTTTAGACCCTAATCAACTGGTTGAGATCCGTACCCTAATTCGTCAATTAGGCCGCGACAGGATGGTGATTCTATCGACCCACGTACTCCAAGAAGTACGCGAGATGTGTGACCGCGTTTTGATTCTTGACCACGGCGAGATAAAAGCAGACAGTCCAATTAGTGAAATAAACGATTTAGAGACCTTATTCCGTAGTAAGACTGATGGAAAATGATTTTGACATAAGACAACAGATGTCCGAAAAAGAGCAAGATAACGCATTACGTCCGCTACGTTTTGCCGATTTTGCCGGACAAGCCAAGATTGTAAGTAATCTGCGTATTTTTGTGGAGGCCGCCAAGATGCGCCGTGAAGCGTTGGACCATGTACTGCTTTTTGGTCCTCCGGGTTTAGGAAAGACTACGCTGAGTAATATCATTGCCAACGAATTAGGAGTAGGCTTTAAGGTCACTTCAGGTCCAGTGCTTGACAAGCCGGGTGACTTGGCCGGTCTGCTTACTTCGCTCGAGGAGAACGACGTCCTTTTTATAGATGAAATTCACCGTTTAAGTCCTATAGTAGAGGAGTATCTTTATTCAGCGATGGAGGACTACCGGATAGATATCATGATAGACAAAGGTCCCTCCGCCCGTACGATCCAGATAGACCTCAACAAATTCACCTTGATTGGTGCGACAACCCGCTCTGGTTTGCTTACATCGCCACTGCGTGCCCGTTTTGGTATCAACTGCCACCTTGAGTACTACGATGCCGATATCTTAGCCGGCATTGTTATCCGTTCCGCAGGATTATTAGGTATAGATATAGACTCCAAAGCGGCCGGTGAGATTGCCCGTCGAAGTCGCGGAACACCTCGTATTGCCAATGCGCTATTGCGCCGTGTTCGCGATTTTGCACAAGTCAAAGGCGACGGACGTATTGATTTAGACATCGCCCGTTACGCACTTGAGGCACTGAATATAGATACTTTCGGTTTGGATGAAGTGGATAACAAATTGCTATGTACAATTATTGACAAATTTAAGGGTGGTCCGGTAGGTTTGAACACTATTGCCACTGCCATGTCAGAAGATGCAGGAACGATTGAGGACGTGTATGAACCCTATCTTATCAAAGAAGGCTTTATCAAGCGAACGCCCCGTGGTCGTGAGGCGACAGAATTGGCCTATAGGCACCTTGGTAAATCACCCGTTCAACAACAGGGTTCTCTCTTCTAACTGACAAATTGTCAGTCCGATATGCTATGGCACGGAATTTGAGACGAAGCGAGTAGAAAGAGTGCGGTATTACCGCCATAGAAGAAAATCACAAGTGATTATGAGTAAAAAAGAACAAATAGAAGAACAGACTGCACAAGAGCAAAAACAAGAACAACTTTTGGAGCAGGAGCAAGTGCAAGACAACAAGCAAGCAGTTGAAGAACAGAAGCCGACAATAGAAGAATTGGAGGCAAAGATTGCCGAATTAGAGGATTCCAAATTGCGTCAGATAGCAGAATTTGACAACTATCGCCGTCGCACCAACAAGGAAAAATTAGAACTCATTGAGACAGCGGGAGAGAAGATATTCAAAGATATGCTTCCCCTTGTTGATGATTTTGAGCGTTCCATAGAAGCGGCTAACAAGTATGAGGATGTTGAATCCTTACGTGCAGGATTACAATTGATTTATCAGAAGTTTCTAACTTTCCTTGAGAAAAACAACGTTAAGGCAATTAATACTGAGAATGCCGAATTCTCAACAGACGAGCATGAAGCTATTACGACTTTCGCAGCAGGTGAAGATAAAAAAGGTAAGATTATAGACTGTACGCAGAAGGGCTATAAACTTGGCGACAAGGTTATTCGTTTTGCCAAAGTAGTTGTTGGGGAATAGCAGAAAGAGGAAAGGTAAGTCATTATGGCAGAAAAAAGAGATTATTATGAAGTATTAGGTGTGGCCAAGACAGCCACAGCCGAAGAAATCAAGAAGGCGTACCGCAAGAAAGCGATACAATATCACCCTGACAAGAACCCGGGCGATAAGGAAGCAGAAGAGAAATTTAAGGAGGCTGCTGAAGCCTATGAAGTACTCAGTGACCCGCAAAAACGCCAACGCTATGATCAATTCGGTTTTGCCGGCATGTCCGGCGCCGGAGGTTTCAGTGGCGGAGATTTCTCTATGCAAGACATCTTCTCTCAATTCGGAGATTTGTTCGAGAGTTGGGGAATGGGTGGCGGAGGAGGTTTCTCGTCCTTCTTCGGAGGCAGCAGCAATCGTAGCGGTCAACGTGTACGTCGTGGTACAGACCTACGCGTTAAAGTCAAACTGACCCTTGAAGAAATAAGCACCGGTGTTGAGAAGAAGATTAAAGTGAAGAAACTCGTGGAGTGTAAACATTGTCACGGCACAGGAAGTGCTGATGGCAGTAGCGGCGAGACCTGTCCGACTTGTAAAGGAACTGGTAGGGTTGTTCGTACCCAGCGCGGTATCTTCGGCATGATGCAAGTGCAAGAGGCATGCCCGACTTGCCACGGTGAAGGTAAGATCATCAAGAACAAGTGTACCCATTGCGGCGGAGAGGGTGTAGTTCGCGACGAAGAAATCATAACGATAAAGATTCCAGCAGGTGTAAGTGGAGGCATGCAGATACCTGTACAGGGCAAAGGTAACGCTGCTCCACGCGGGGGAGTTTCCGGTGATTTACTTGTATTGGTGGAGGAAGAAGAACATAAAGACCTCGTTCGCGATGGTAACGATTTGATATATAACCTGCTATTAGACATGCCTACCGCTGTCTTAGGCGGGCAAGTCCAAATACCGACCCTTACGGGTGATGTAAAGATAACCATTACGCCAGGTACGCAACCAGGTAAAGTGCTCCGAATGCGAGGGAAAGGACTGCCTATCATTGACCAATATGCACGCCAATATGGTACAGGAGATCTGCTTATTAATGTGGGCGTGTATATCCCCGAGAAACTAAATAAGGACGAGAAGAAACTGATTGAACAACTACAAAATAGTCCGAATATTGTGCCGGGAAGTGCCGACAAGAAGAATTTCTTTAAGAACTTATTCTCGTGAAAAAATCGCTCATAATATGTCTTTTGCTTTTGGGTGCCGGTGTAGCCAGTGCCCAAAAGTTTTTGTATGACGTAGATTTCATAACGAACTTTGACAATCGCGAGATACACCATCCGTATGAGCCCTCCCAGACACTTTTCGGAGTGCGTTTAACCCCTACTATTGGCGTCGGATTTAATGATTCTATCGGTGGTACACACAAACTAATGGCAGGTGCAAGTTACGTGCAACCATTTGGCTCCAAGTGGCGCGATTGCTTTGTAACTCCGACTGTTTATTATCAGTTTGATGCCAAAGGCTTCCGACTCAATTTTGGTTTTGTGCCGTACGACTATTTGACAGAGGCTTTACCCGATTATCTGCGTAGCGACTCAATTGCTTTCGTTTATCCGAACATACAAGGTGTGCTCTTCCAATACCGCAGCAAGTGGGGTTATGCGGATTTATTATGCGACTGGCGGGGCATGATGAGCAATGATACACGCGAGGCGTTCCGCATTGTCGGTTCAGGTAAGTTCAAGTATAAATGGTTTTTCACCGGCGTTACCGCCCAACTCAATCACCTCAGTCACTCGACGCAGATACCCGGTGTGTGCGATGATATCGTTATTAATCCCTTGGCGGGCGTGAGTTTGGGTTATTTGACACCACTGGACAGCCTCAGCCTGCAGGTAGGATATATCGGTTCCTTCCAACGTGACCGCAGAAGAGAAGAACAACATTTCTGCCATGGTTTTCATGCGGACTTTTATTTAGGTTGGCGCTTTATCGGCGTACGCAATGAGTTCTATTTTGGAGATAATCAACTACCACTGTATGTCGGTTACGGACCGCTGCTTAATCAAGGTGATCCACGCTACCAGTCACGTATTTATAACCGCACGGATATATTCTTCTACCTCATCCGCCGTTCGTTTGTCACAGCATACGCCGGATGGAACTTGCTATATTTAGATGGTTACGGATTAAGCCATCAACAGCAAGTGGTTTGCCGTTTTAGTCTGGAGCCATTGTTGCAATATACCAAACTCACTAAGTCCGAGCGGCTCTCGGAACGCAGACGAGGCGCTAAACTGAGAACACTATCCTACCGTTGAGAAAAATCTGGCTGTTCATATTATTTACGATAGTCCTTACGCCTTTGGCTGCCGAGGTACCTATCGTTGCGCCCAAGTTAAGCGAAAGTACAGGTATTGCACCTGCCTATTTCGGCCCTAACGCCTTACCGGTACCAGATATGTTGGACGGACGTGTACAAGGGGCTTTGCGAGTAGAACTTGCAGCAGATGGTTACTTTGGGTTTCAGAAAGACCAAACGGCGGATATCTTTGCCAAAATCAATATACCGCTTTGGACTGACCGAGTAAACCTCAGTCTATGGATGCCTATTATGGAGTGGTATCGTATGACAACCGAGCGCCAACACACATGCCGTATCAAAGACAACGAGCCTATTAGCGGGCACGAAGCCGGCGATGTCTATGTCTCCACTGATATCCAACTGCTCAAAGCACGCAAATATACACCGGATATTGCTTTGCGTGCGGCACTCAAAACCGCCAGTGGCGGCAGTTTCGACAAAGCACGCTACTTTGATGATCCTGGCTATTGGTTTGATTTAGCGGTAGGCAAATCGATGTTTATTAGTCGGGAAGCTAAAGTCGAAAGCCAAAAGTCCGAAAACACACTCGTCGAATTACGTCTAGCCGGAAGTCTTGGTTTTCTGTGCTGGCAAACCGACAACAGCCGTCAGAATGATGCCTTGTTATATGGTGTGCAACTCTTTGCCAAAGCGCAATATATATCCCTACGTGCCACATGGGGTGGCTATATGGGTTGGGAAAAAGATGGCGACCGCCCCATGACAATCAAAATTCAGGTAAGCGGTCATGCTAAAGGATTTGAGCCTTTCGTCACTTATCAGTACGGCATCAAAGATTATCCCTTCCATCAACTGCGCGTAGGACTGGCCTATTACATTGATATCCTCCAATACAAGAAGCCTAAAGCCCATGAGTAAGAAGATTCTGATAGTCCTGCTCGCGGCTTTGACTTTGTCATCTCATGCCGCTACAATACCCCACACATCTATGGTAGGTACGGATTCCGTTCCGGCGGAGTTCTTTCGTGAGTGGTATCATCGCAGTGACCTCATTTATTACCTCGAAGCCCTCAATGATCACACTATTGTAGAAAACTTGACAACCGGACAATGGTGGCTACCAGACCGCCTATCCATTGCTGTCGATGGATTACCGTGCACCAATAATAGATACTATATTGACGGCATGCGGGTAGATGACCGCTTTCAGGCAGGAAATACACATTATGTGCCAAACATGGAGCAATACGGAATGGACATCAATATCCATACAGGACAAATCTTTTTCGAGCACGATAGTATGTCACGCGACTACGTACAGGCTTCATATAACTTTGGCCAAGTCGGAAACGGAGCACCTGCAGCGGGCACAACCGAGATTATCAATCTCTTTCATCGTTCTGCCGTGCAAAGCGCCGATACCTACAAACACATCACCGCACGTCGACACCAAAAAGGTGCCGGTACTATAGACGCAGCATATACATTTCATGACAAGGAAGGTAATGCATATCGTCAGCATCTCTACGCTGCATATGGGCAACGGCTCATTACCAAACAGGATCAATGCGGTTTGCTATTAGACGACCCTTTCTATACAGCGCCGTACTATATAGCACAAGCAGACGGCTATCTGCCTATGAAACCCAACGTGGCTTTCAAACGTCTAGGATACCGCCTAAATTTCTCTGGCAGAACCGATGCTGGAAGTGAGCATCTATTTAATCATAACGAAGTGTATGACCTTAAAAACTACAGCGGAACCATTTATGCCAAACGAGACTTCTTGACAACAGGTTTCACATGGGAGAGTAATGTGGTACAGCACGACAACATCGCATTCCGACGCAATATCATTGATCAGGATGGCGAGAGTTTTGAACCGTGGGTGCCTGACGGCAAAACACATTTGCTCAGTTGGGCAGTTAACTATGAACAACCCGTGCTCCATTGGCTATCCGTTTTTGTAGATGCTTATAACTCACTAATTCTTTTCCGTCCCAGCCAAGCATCATTTTCCAACACACTTTATCTGCAATCGCCTGTGGATGCTACACCAACCGATATCTATCGTTACGAGTGGACATCCAACGCATTCAATGCCGGCCTCTTGGAGAACACTATCGGCCTCAAAGCCCATTACACCATTGCTCCGTGGGTGGATGTTAACGGACATATTGACTTTACACTGGATGCTATGCTCTTGAGGCATAATAAAAGCAAAGTATCCCCTTATGCGCAAGCAGGAGCTAACTTCGATTTTCATCCTTGCCGCTGGTTCGAGATTGGTATCACGGCGGATTATAATCGCTTGCCATACACAATGGACTATATCCGTTATTTCTCGGCGGATTATCTTAATAGCAATGTCTATTATGCCGGCACGAATAACCTTGCTTTTACTACAGGAGGCAAATATCATTCTTACAAGAAAAACCTACCTCAGACTTCCTACATCGAAGTTAACATCCCTATCCGTTTTGCTTTTCGCGACAAACAGGATGGTCTCCACGAAATAGTTCTGCAAAACAGCTACAAGAAGTTCTTCAATGTTTGGCATACCTATGCGGCAGAAGACGGATTTGAAGTCGGCACTACACCACCATTTGGCAATAATCCGCTGATGAACGCTCCATATTTTTTCTCGCAGCTTTCCCGCTACACCTATACAGGAAAGGAAGTGATGCTCTCATTCAGTTGGCAATCCATGCAGGCCGCAGGATATACCGGTTTGGGCAACGGTCCCAACAGCAACACCCTCGGCGTCCTATCAGAATCAACCGCCAATCCCAACACAACCAAGGTGGTGCATAACCCTAACGGCAAGTATCCCGGCGTCGGACGCATGGATCTGGATAAAGGTTTTGTGGCGCGTTTCTATCTGTCGTATAATATCTGCAAATGGGTACAAGCTGGCTTTACCTTTAAGTGGACCGATGGAAAACCATTCACCGCCTATACCTACGAACTCGACGGCAAGGACGTACAGATTCGTCCTTTGGATTCAAGAGGTACCAATCCCACCGATGGTAATTTCGGATCGCGACATGGTGCGGTTTTCATGTGTGACTTGCACGTGCAAGCACGATGGAGTGTGAAAGAGACGGATATGAGGCTGCGCATTGAAGGATATAACGTCTGGGATTTCAGCAACGATTTAGCAGAATTGGCTTTTACGCAGGATATACCTTATGCAAACAGGGCCTCAGTTATATTGAACGTACCAACCGGTATCTTGGCAACATTTAGCGTAGAATTATGAAAGATAGAATACAGTTATTCTTCACATATTATCTATTTTGGATAGTGTTCTTCATTGTACAGAAGCCGCTTTTCATGCTATGCCAACATAGTTTATTGGGCGAAGTCTCGTGGTCAGACTGGTTTCTTGTTCCGTGGCACGGCTTACCATTGGACTTGTCAACCGCGGCATATATAACTATTATCTTCGGCCTTTTGCTCGTTGCAAGCATATGGGTAAAATGGTCTATAATAGAAAAAATAACTGATGTCGTCACAGGCATACTACTCACTATCTCTTTATGGGTCGTTCTTGGTGATAATGGTGCTTTCCCGAGTTGGGGATATCACCTGGATAAAGACCTCTTTGCATACCTCCAATCGCCTAAAGAAGTTCTAGCCTGTGCGCCGTGGTGGTTGTGGAGCTTGGGAGCACTAGCTTTTGCACTACTTTTCACAGGCTGGTGGTTCGTTTATCGATATTTGCTTCACAAAGAGCCTACACAGCACATTAGTATCAAAAGAAAGATAACGGCAACGGTTGTAATGGTTGTGCTGACTGCCTTACTTTTTCTTCCTATTCGTGGAAGTTTTACCGTCTCTACAATGAACACAGGGCGAGTCTATTACTCCGACAATCGCATGCTTAATCTGGCAGCTATTAATCCTATTTTCAATATAGTAGAATCACTCTCAGAAAACAGATTGGATACCAAGCGATATACCTATATGTCTGATGACGAATGCGCAGCATATGTTAAGCGTATGTTAGGCGACTCTTGCGTCACAACAGAACCACTTCTCACAACCACTCGCCCGAATATCGTGCTTTGTATTCTCGAAAGCTTTTCATCCAATGCGTGGGACGTAATGCCCAACATGCAAAACCTCGCAGCAGAAGGAGTATTTTTCAATCGAGCTTTTGCGAATAGTTATCGGACGGATCGCGGCGTGATGGCTGTACTCGGAGCTTTCCCCGGATGCGCGAATGCTTCTGTCATGATGATTCCGTCAAAATCACAACAATTGCCACAAATCGGACAAGTACTCAAAGCCAATGGGTATAACCTCAAGTTTTACTACGGCGGAGATGAAGACTTCACCAATATGCGCTCATATTTAGTCACTGGTGGGTTTGAGCAACGTGTTTGCGACCACGATTTCCCAATGTCACAACGAATGAGCAAATGGGGTGTGCCGGATCATATACTCTTTGACTACGCTGCACACGATATTGTTCAACGCCAAGTAACGGATGAACGGACTTTCAACGTAGTTCTTAGTCTCTCATCACATGAACCTTTTGAGGTCGATTATCATCATTACTCGCACTCTTATCTCAATTCTATAGCCTATACCGACAGCTGCCTCGGAGCATTTGTGGATACGTTGAGAACTAGTCCGGCATGGGACAGCACATTGGTTGTCCTTGTCGCAGATCATGGTTATCCATATCCTGACGGCATCACCAATTACGACACACTTCGTTATCGTATCCCTATCATTTTTACCGGAGGAGCAGTCAAAGAGCCACGTGTAATATCAACTCTTTGTTCACAGATTGATTGGGTGCCGACATTGCTACACCAAATGCATCTTGACGCATCAGATTTTATATTTGCCAAAGATATTTTGGCCTCTAAAAACAATGCCTTTGCCTATTATCATTTTGTGGATGGTTTCGCCTTTATTGATTCTACAGGAACTACTATTATTGATGCTGTGGTGGACAAACCCATCCTGGAAAGCAGTCCTTCTGCTGACCGAACATACAAAGCAAAAGCTTTTACACAATATATAATGACTCAACTCACTAAACAATGAAATTCTGCATATCCATATTAAGCCTCTTGCCGCTACGGGTACTTTATTTCCTCGGCGATATTTTTACTTATCCGCTTATGTACTACATTCTTGGGTATCGCAAAAAGATCGTTCGTAAAAATCTCCGTCTCAGTTTTCCAGATAAATCGAACACAGAGCGCAAGGTAATAGAAAAACGCTATTACCATCACCTCGTAGATATTTTTGCCGAAGTTATCTGGTCCTACCGTGCCACAGAACAAGATATGCTCAAGCATTTCGAATCAATTAACGTGGACAAAGTGGAACAATGGGCACAGCGCAAAGGAGGCGTCATCTTCATGCTTGGTCATCTCGGGAACTGGGAATGGACAGCAGAGGTGCAACATCGGTTCAAACGTCCGGAAATGCAGCATTACAACGTGTACCGCAAACTCAAAAGTTCCAGTTCGGACAAGGCGATGATAGCCGTACGGGAAAAGCGTAGTGGAGCCAATAGCGGGATTGAGAAAAACAATCTGCTGCGTCATTTAGTTCAACTCAAGAAAGTTGATGCTCATTTCACGCTCGGACTCATATCCGACCAGAAGCCAACTCCACGCAACGCGCACTATTGGACCACTTTCCTCAATCAGGAGACTTCCTTCCTCGATGGTGGAGAGATGCTCGCCAAAAAATTCGATTATGTCGTAACTTATGTCCACATGACCTGTCCCAAACGCGGACATTATGTGGCGCGGGTGGACTTAATTACCGACGATGCACCTAACACACCCGAGAACTATATCACCGAGCAGTTCGCACGCCGACTCGAAAAAAATATCATCGAACAACCCGAACAGTGGCTCTGGTCTCATAACAGATGGAAGTTTTCACGCAACAGCAAATAAAAATGACTAGGATTTTATTTATTTGTCACGGTAATATATGCAGATCAGTTATGGCAGAGTTTATTTTGAAGCACCTTTGCCACAAAAATGGTTTAAGAGACACGTTCCAAATTGACTCAGCTGCGGTGTCCACTGAGGAGATAGGGAATGATATCTATCCTCCTGCTAAACGTAAACTACGGGAGAAAGGTATTCCGTTCGATTTCCACGCCGCACGCCTGATAACACAAAGAGACTATCTTGATTATGATTATATCATATGCGCTGACCACTCCAATTTACGATGGCTATCACGCATTATCGGCGAAGACAGCATGCATAAAGTCTCCTTAATGATGGATTGGATAAACGAAAATAGAGATGTAGCAGACCCGTGGTATACAGGTGACTTTGAGTCCGCCTATCAAGATATACTTTCCTGCTGCGAAGCGATATTATCCCGGCTCTGCTCTAAATGATCAGCACGGGATTGAAGATAGATGTAGAGCATTAGCACTGCCCATATTGCAATACCATCGAACTTGCCCCAAATGCAATCAGTTAGCATACAAAGCATACAAATCGTCACAAAATAGATTGCTGTCTGCCGCCCAATTCCACGGGAACAATAGATAATTGATATCCAAGCAATCACAAAAAATATCACTCCGAATATCCCTAATTCAATCCATTCTTCTAAGTACTGATTGTGGACGTGATATTGCTTGTATTTGAAGTATCCCATTTGATATTCATCGTATTTAGCCATCATATATGCATGACTTTGACCGCCTCCTAAACCAAACCAAGCATAATCTTTAGGGCTGCTAAGCGCAATATTCCATATGCCAACACGCGGCTCGTGTACCTGCAATTGTTCCAAAGCAATCCCATCAGCTAACATAGCACGCATACGCGGATGCATAAACAAGATAGCAATGCCAATACATAGTCCGGTTATTACTATTCCTGCGCCATATAGCCAACGGTAACGACCTTTAATATGTAGGATTGCATAAATTATTATTACTGCAGCTAAAGTTAATATACTCTGTCTAGAACCTGTAAAGACTATCAAACTCAACATTGTTAGTACTATAGGTAACCATATATGAGGTTTACCCTGCCATATCTGAGTTGCAACGACGGCTGCAATGATTTCTATCGTGCATAAAAATAGACGATGCTTGATAAAAGAACTATTCACCACGAAGCAATCCCACCAGTTGATACCTTCACCTATCCACTCTTTATAGCCCATCGCAAACGCCCAATCCGGATGATAGTATAACGCCGTCATCAGTAATATATAAAAGGGGACTGCTGCCGCACAACTGATAACCAACACCTTACCTATCATACGCCAATCATAACACTCGTTCACACCATATATAGCTACAGGGACAAGCAATCCAAACATCAGATAACGCTCCATCATAAAACTCCAGGCATGATGATCGGGACTCCATAAACCGGATAGAGCCCGCCAAACATACCATATACCAAATAATAATAGCGGACAAGAAAGGCGCAAATTGCTAACTGACAGTTGATAATCTTTAACCTTAAGCCACCGCAACTCTATCAACCAGCCTATCAACCATGCAACTAAAGCATAACGTTCTACTATTTGCGGGAAAGGAAGTGATGCTACGGCTATTAAGAAGAGCACATAATTAATGCGTCCCAGCGTGGATTGATATGTCTCAAATTTAGTCATCTAAATGCGTTATGCCTTGTTTGACATGCTTATACCAGCGGTGATCGATAACATAATTGCAGTCGTATTCTGCATCTTCGTTCATAGCATCTGCGTAAGCACTCACCATTGTGTATAAAGCGTCACGGTCAATGTTCAGCCGTTCGAAGTTCCGAAGTCGCTGCTTTTGGCTAAGTTTATTGTAGAATTTAATTCGATTAAGGTCGATTACTTCCACACGACTTCCATCTTCATTGAAGAGGATATTACCGCCCGAATAATCGCGATGCAATATACCGTATTGGTGCAACGTAGCGGTAAAACGACCTACGGCTTCCAATATATTCTCGCGATGAGGAAATTGAGGAGCACTTATCAGGTCGTTAAAAGTATAGCTACATTCAGATTCACTGGAAGCGTACCAGCTCTCACGCAATACACCGGCTATTCGTACCTCGCGATAGGCTATCGGTTTAGGTGTTAAACCTTCCATACGCATCGCATACTCATAACTACGACGAGCTTTAGTTTTACCGAATAATCCATACCATATACCACGCAATAATGTGGGGGTTGCAAATTGTTTGACCACAACATTATCAATTCTGCGTAAGGTATTACGCCGTGCAAAAAAGATTTCGCCATCTAACCACCGTGTGAAAACACCTACTTGTCTCACCGTTCGGAATAAATTGATAAATCTGCTCCAAGAGCGATGATAATGTAGCGGACCGCCTAAATACTGCTCCACGTATGCGCCATGACGGGCATTGATACTATCTACTACTTGATGTTTCAAGTTCCGATCAGTTTCTCGCTTCGAGCCTTTACGTACCCGATAGTGCAAACGAATATCAGGCAGGCGGACAAACTCTCCACCCCGTTCAAACATTGATAGCCAAAAATCCCAGTCCTCACGGGCCACACAATGTTCCATGTAGCCGGAAGTCTCATCATAATCACTTCGACGATACATGGCACAAGTATCTATCATATTCTTACGAGCTAAAAGCTGCTTACTGAACGGAGGCACCTTCCACTCTCCTGTCTTATCTCCAAAGAAATCTGCGCGACAGCTAACGACCTTCACCTCTTGCCGAGACTCCAGGACAGCTACTGCCTCACTGATGTAGCGGCTATCCACCTTATTGTCTGCATCTACGGGTAGAATATATTTCCCATGACTTAGTCGTATCGCATGATTGCGGGCGGCTGATGGGCCGCTATTCGATTGACTATATGCTCTTACTTCATCATGTTGAGCGGCAAAAGCTTCCACCTTAGAGAGGGTATCATCCTTGCTTCCGTCATCCATCACAATAACTTCAATCGGACGATAGTCAGACTCTATAATAGATAGTAGAGCCTCCTCTATCCAAGCAGATGCATTATAAGCCGGAACTATGACTGAGACAAGAGCATTCATATACGGTCTTTTCGAGTTGTAAACTTACGCCAGTAATATAGAAACGGATTAGTATATTTGAGTTGCTTCCACGGACGAGAGGAATGTGGTTTATGAATCACTGGATTGCTAACCTGTAAGATATTCTCAAAGCCCAAATTAACGGACATATGACTTATATGTACATCATACCAATTTTTCTCCGGATTCAGTTGTTCAAAGTCATAAGCATGCAGAAAGGAATTCGTTAGCAGCGTACAACAGAAAGAGAATCGTTTACGACATAATCCATCCTTTTTGATACGACGAGCATATTCGTAAGGGAAATTTATATCACCATCTACACTATGTGTAACTGCTGCCACCATACCTACCTCTCGGGATGAGACGGCTTCCAATAACGTATCTATGGTTTTGGGAGCTACGATGACGTCACTTTCCACAATGATTAGATGTTGTCCATTCTCTATACATTTTCGCTGAGCTTCAATCAATATCCATCGGTAGTTTGGTGAGGGATGATTCGTCTTATCACATAAATGGATGACCTCGAAGCCTTGTTTCCTACTCCACACATCTAACAACGCAGCATTTTCAGGTGTAGAGTTATCATCATAGACCGTAAGGGTATGACCACTTTCTATAATGGCATTGATAGCCTGCTGAGCCGTAGTAAGCGAATCCTTGACAGGCATTATGACATATAAATTACTCATTATCTGTGATATGGGTCTTTTTCTTCAATTCAAAATCACGACCTAAATAATTTTTGCGGACAATTGGATTAGCGGCCAATTCTTCCGGCGTACCATGAAAGAGAATCTTTCCCTCAAATAGCAGATAAGCGCGATCTGTAATCATTAGGGTCTCATCCACGTTGTGATCGGTTATCAAAATACCAATGTTCTTGCTCTTTAGACGCCAAACAACATCTTGTATCTCTTGTACGGCAATTGGGTCTACACCGGCAAAAGGTTCGTCAAGCATTACAAATTTAGGTTCAATGGCTAAGCAACGCGCAATTTCAGTACGACGGCGTTCGCCACCGCTCAATCGGTCACCCAAGTTATGACGAACATGATTGAGATTAAACTCCTGAATGAGTTGCTCTAATTTCTGCTCTTGATAATCCTTGGTGAATTTCGTCATCTCCAATACCGCGCGAATATTATCCTCTACGGACATTTTTCTAAATACACTTGCCTCTTGCGGAAGATAACCAATACCTAACTGCGCCCTACGATACATCGGCAGGTCTGTAATATTCTGGTCATTAAGGAAGATTTTACCGCTATTTGCCGTAATAAGCCCTACTGTCATGTAGAAAGTGGTTGTTTTACCTGCGCCATTAGGACCAAGCAAACCAACTATTTCGCCCTGCTCCAAGTAGATGCTTACGTCATTTACAACGGTACGCTTACCATATTTCTTAAACAAGTGTTCGGTTCTTAATTTATCCATAATCCAACCGGGCAGTGGTCGCTATGAACGACCTCGTTATAAATTCGTGCAGATTGTACTCTATTCTTAAGTGGCTCACTTACCCACTCGTAATCAATACGCCATCCTGCGTTGCGTTCACGTGCACCGAAACGGTAACTCCACCAGCTATATTTCTCGGGGGAAGAGTCAAACATTCTGAAAGAGTCCACAAGTCCCGTGGCTTCCCATCTGTCCATCCAAGCTCGCTCTTCCGGCAAAAAACCACTTACACCTATTTGACGCTCGGGATGATTGATATCTATAGGTTTGTGACATATATTATAGTCGCCACAGATAATCACATTCTCACGTTCCTTACGCAAATTCGTCACCCATTTAATGAAGTCTTCCAAGAAGTCCATCTTAAAGTCTTGTCTTTCGTCACCGGTAGTACCACTTGGGATATATACGCATACCACAGTAATATCACCAAAGTCCGCTCGCAACACACGTCCTTCGTTGTCATAACGGGGGATACCCATACCGGCAACTACTTTGTCCGATTCCTGTTTGGAAAAGATACATACACCGGAGTATCCTTTCTTCACCGCAGAGTGAATGTAGCTATGATATCCTAAAGATTGCATCGTGAGCACATCTATCTGATCCGGTTGTGCTTTACTCTCTTGAACGCAGAACACATCCGGATTTTCTTCATGCAACCACTCCAATAAGCCTTTGGCGATTGCACTTCGGATACCATTTACATTATAAGAAATTATCTCCATCAGTTAATTCGATTACCTTGTATTGTATATAATTCATCTCCCTGCTGTATGACGATTTGTCCGTTACGCAACCATTTAATGCTGCTCTTTTTTGCGGCTGCTGTCTGTTTTATAGATTCTTCAATAAGAATAGGATCTCCGCCTCCGTTGATATCAAATATAATTCTGGATCCGCGTTCCGTGATATTCGTTACCTGATAAGCAGGAACGGCTGTGAATGATGTTGCTCCGGCGGGGTAAGCGTCTGACGGTTTACCGAAATAACCATTATCAGGATTCAATTTGCTATAGGACGGAGCATAGCCATCCGCCTCAACAATATCTACTCCTAATTTGGAAGAGGTATTATTGACATTATTATAGCACCACCCCATATAACTGTAATTAATCTTGGTAATCAACAACCCGTGTCCCGGCAGATAAGTATCCCAACCTTTTTGTTGGCGATTCTCAAGCATATAAAACGTTGTAGGATAAGGACGCAAACTATTGCTAATACTTTGTCCGCGCTCTGTAATATAACCGGCAGACTTTTCTCTATTGAGATCGTTAAGTGTCACTGTCGCGGTTTTCTTAAGTAAGACAGGTTTTAACCACCCCATAAACCAACGTTCGTACGCAGAATATGCAGGAGGTGTATTGCCGTCGTTATTATATGGACCATAATCCATAATATCCCACATGCCTAAGGTCTTCCAAGTACCACTACCTGTTGTTTCGTAGAAATCCGGCAAACCCATAATATGGCTAAACTCATGAACAAAAGTTCCTATTCCTACCAAATTTCCTGTTTGACCATTTAGTTCGTTGAGGATACAGTAATGGTCTATCGTTTTACCATTCAGTTTAAAAGCAGAACCGGAGTAGTGCAAATCATATTGATGAGGCCAAATTGTATAATTGGCACCTCCATCCGCCTGCCCTTTGCCTGCAAAAATTATCACAACCCAATCCACGTACCCATCCTGATCGTCATCATACTCACTAAAGTCTGCACCTTGGGCGATAGCCAATTTACACGCTTCAACGACTAATTCATTAGCATGAGCATCTTGCCCTTCACCACCTTGATCTTCACCATAATAAGAACAAGGTTTGCTTAGTGTCACGGGACCAAAAACATCCAATTGCAGGTCATACTGACCGTAGGACACGTCGTTAAAGTAATCATGAACAGAACCTGAGCCCATCGCCCAGTTTTGCATCTGAGATAATGTACTTTTGAATTGGACATCACTATAGTTAACCAATATCACAGGTCCGCGAGGAGATAGCACGCGGTCCACACCTGTTGCGGAAGTAGCAGAGGGCGCTCTTCTTAACTCACGGGTAGCGAATCCGCTTTCCGCACGACGTAACCGGATTTGTTCCTCACTCAAAGCGGGAATAATTCGATAATCGCCATTTTCGTCTGCCTGAAGCCAATGACCGGATTCATTGGTAAAGTAGTGAAAAGACTCATCGCCATGCTGGTAAAGAGTCAGTTCCGTGCCATCAGATTGCACGTGTTTCATCGGACCACGATAGGCGGGAACAGCTAATACAACTGCTCCCATCAAAAGAGTTACTATCGTACAAACTATTCCTCTCACGCTTTCACCTTATTATGCCACAACTTTTTTAATCCCTTTGCGTTTGAGCCACCGTTTTTCACATTTTGTGCGGTCTGCTTCATTATGCGCTACTTTTTTACTGGCGATAATAGAACCATCACGTTTCTGCTGAGCATAGCAAATATAGCCGGATTCGTTTTCTTTAATCTGCCAACCATCCAAGGTCATAGAGAAGTGCATCCTTTCATCACCACGCAGATATATCTGCAGGGTATCTCCATTAGGTTGTACACGCTCAATTACACCTTTGTAGGCCGGAACTTTAGCTGGTTGCTGTGCTTTAACACCTAATACGAACAATGCCATCACGGCCATTAACAAAACCACTTTTTTCATATTGTTTGAATTTATAAATTAACCCTTTGCTTTTAATTTCTTGAACAGTTCGCTCGCAAAAACAAAATCATCAAGCGCCTCACTATTACTATTACAAATATCGTGCCGCGTACCTTGCCACTCTTTGATACCGTTTTTTAGGAAAATGATATTGTCCCCTATCTCCATAATAGAGTTCATGTCATGAGAATTAACAATAGTGCAGATATTATACTCCTGCGTAATGTCCTGAATCAGCTTATCTATAACGAGACTTGTCTTTGGATCCAAACCGGAGTTAGGTTCATCACAGAACAGGTATTTAGGATTGAGAACAATAGCACGTGCTATCGCAACGCGTTTCTGCTGACCGCCGCTAATCTCACTTGGCATAAGATTGAACGTATGCTCCGGCATGTTGACGCGGCGAAGACAAAAGATTGCACGTTCGCGCATCTCGGCATCGGAAAGGCGGGTAAACATCTCCAACGGGAAAAGAACGTTCTCCAATACGGTTTGAGAGTCAAACAAAGCAGCTCCTTGAAAGAGCGTACCCACTTCACGGTGGTATTGACGCATTTGGCTCTCATTAAATCGGACGAGGTCTTTGTCCTCCAATAATATCTGCCCCGCATCCGGTATGTGTAAGCCCAACATCGTTTTCATAAGTACGGTTTTTCCTGAACCGGACTGACCGATAATCATGTTCACCTCGCCATCTCGAAAATCAGCACTTATATTATTAAGCACGGTAACTCCTTCAAACTGTTTAACTATGTTTTTAACTTGTATCATACTAATTGAGCATCAAATTGGTTAAAACAACATCCAAAAGGAGAATTACTATACTTGAGTTAACGACAGCTTTGGTACTGGCTCGGCCCACCTGAAGCGCACCTCCGTATGCGTAGTAGCCATAGTAACTGGACATACTCGCTATGACAAAGGCAAAAATAATTGTCTTAATAAAAGAGTACCACACGTAGAAGGGTACGAATGCATATTGGATACCTATAAGATATTCACTGGCCGTCATGATATCTGTCACAGAACTGATGATATAGCCGCCGAACAGCCCTATCGCCATAGACAGCGTCACAAGCAAAGGCATCATCACCATAAAAGCTATTACCTTGGGTAATATCAAATAATTGGCACTGTTAACGCCCATAATCTCCAAAGCGTCTATCTGCTCCGTGATGCGCATTGTACCTATCTCCGAGGCAATATTACTACCGACCTTTCCGGCTAAAAGCAGACACAATATCGTACTGGAGAACTCCAATAATATACAATCACGAGTCACCAATCCTGTCGTATATACCGGTAGCAACGGGTTGCTGGTATTGAGTTTCGTTTGCATCGTCATAATAGCGCCCATAAACACACTGACGATTAAAGTAATCAAGATTGACTGCAAACCTTGCTTATCCAATTCCAAAACAAATTGACGCCAAAACATGCGCTGACGGTCGGGCAGACGGAACACCCGCCCCATCAGCATAAAATACTCTCCTATGTGCTCTATTAGTTTCATACGAAATGGCTGGTGCATAAATTCAGCCGACAAAGGTACAACAAAATTTTGGATTATACAACTTTTTGGTTATTTTTTTTCTGTCGGACCATAATCCGCCTTGCGTTTAGGGTTCATAGGGAACCACCCTTTTCGCACACGATCACGCTGTTTAAACACTTCTCCGATACCCCAAAAGGCGGAGAAAGCGAATATGCCCAAAAAGATAGATACATAGGTATTTTCCACCAACAGCGAACCGCAGACCCCTAATAAACCGACACCTAAAAAAGCCCACCACGAACGGACACCAAAATAATACTCCGCTTTGATAACCAACGGGTGGAAAATCCCTATACACATAAATGCACCCGCTCCTAAAATTAATCCTACTATATTCATTATTCTCTATTTAGTGACAAAACATAAATCCGAAATACACTCGCGGTCCCGTAGGCAGCACCAACTCGTTCTTATGCACCGCCAACATCCAATCCAGTCTCAGTGTGATGTGGACTTTCCGTGTAATACAGTAATCACATCCTACGTACGGCGCGACATAAAAGAACGACTCTTTATGGAATATACTATACGAATCGGGGACCCAGCTATTTTGATCCCCTTCTAAAATATATAAGCCTTTTAAAGAACCTCCTCCTATCGTCCCGCCGATATATGGCCACGCTTTATCCAAGCGCCAACAACAGTCCGCCAATACGCCACCACAACCCGTTCGCAAGTAACTGCCGCTCGCTAATAGATTATAACGATCCGTTAAACCACTGGGCATTGTGGATACAAACCCCTCAAATCCCACACGCAAATGTTGCCACAAGTGCACACGTAGCGCGCCGCCAATACCAAACGTTCCTCCTTGAGGACTTATACTCTGCCCGTCGGAAGAGACCGGAGCATGACTATCACGACCAAACAAATATCCGGCATGAAGCATCATGCCACCGGAAAACCCCTGATACACATGTGTTTTTTCTATACCTTCACGCACTTGGGCAGTCACTGAGCAGCATAGCGACAATAATAATATCAATACTTTTGTCCGCATATTATCTAACGCGGCGCAAAGGTACTGTATAATTCTAAAAAAATAATTAAGGTTTTCTTAAGATTGGTATATTTCGCTATTAACAGGGATACGTAATTCGTTCACCATACCATTGATATCAAGCGTCAGAGAGAAGGAATTAAGTGTCAAGCGGGAAGCTATCTTTATCACACCAGGCCGGGCGCCGGGTAACAGAGCTGCCAAAGCGCTATCTAACAGCCGCTCCAGAGCGTCCGGCTCAATAGTGAGTTCGTTCACGAAGGGAGTAAGTTGCAGTTGAGCCACTAAGCCTGCAGAGACGAGGTCTATCTCATGTTTATTCAGCCACTCTATCATAAATTGCTGTAGGTCGATGGTGTAATGCGCGACAGCATGCTCCACTCGATAGATAAAACCGACGCCGCGAATAGTCTCAATCGGGTACTTGCTACTGAATCCCAGCTTGCGGCGAAGCGCATTCAGATGCACATCTATCGTGCCCGTGTCGTAGTGGAAGCGCGTACCCCACACGTGGTCTAAGATTTCATTCCGGGTACAGACACGGTTGACACGAGAGGTCAAAAAAGCCAACAGCCCATACTCCAAGCCGGTGAGACAAACCACCTCGCCGTCCTTGTGTACTACGTGTTTCTCCCTGTCAATGGTAATCATTGTTCAATTACATTTTACTCATCGACATCGTCACCAACGCGTCCCACCATCTGGCGGGGAGTAGCGTGTGCGCCAATACCATCAGTTTGGCTCCCCGGCCGGTCCGATAACGCGTCCGAGGGCACCGGCACACGGCTGCATGAGCTATCTTCTTACTGATAACAGCGGGATTCGTGGGGATTTTGGATTCATAGATACGTCGCAGTCCCTGAGCTACACGCGATGCTTTTTCTTCATAGGCTCCGCCTTGCGCGCTTTCACGCAAGTGGTCGGCAGCAATCAGACCCCAGTCGGTACGAATAGCACCCGGCTCAATAATAACCACGTCGATGCCAAAGGGTTTGACCTCCATCCGCAAGGCGTCCGAGAACGCTTCCAACGCATATTTTGTAGCGTTATACCAACCACCGAAATTAAGTGTCACATGCCCGGCTACGCTCGCTATATTGACAATACGGCCGCAACCTTGTTTACGCATATAAGGCAGCACCTGCTGCGTCATACGGGCTAAGCCGAATATATTCACCTCGAACTGATGTCTGGCATCCGCAATCGGCACGTCCTCTATAGCGCCGAAATAGCCGTAACCGGCGTTATTAATCAGCACGTCTATACGTCCTTCGCGTGCTATCACTTCGTCCACAACACGCACAATGGATGATTCGTCCGTCACATCCAAACGCAACGCACGGACACCCTCAGAGGCTAACTCCTCAATCTTTTCTACACGGCGGGCAGCACCGTAAACGCGGTGACCGGCTTGCGCCAATAGGCGGGCGGTCTGGTAGCCCATTCCGCTACTTGCACCTGTAATCAGTATAACTTTCATATCCATTAATCTTTAATCCGCACAAAAGTACTACAAAAATTGCATATATGCAAATAAAAAAGTTTTTTTAGACAAAAGGAGCGATATTTCGCTCGTAAGGAGGTCTTTTAGCGGTGTCTGTGCTTGCACAAGCAGCGCTAAGAGACCGGCTTACGTAGTGGGCGCAAGTCCACGT
>ODAI013528181.1_pt1 | contig 59934 bp, 63 predicted proteins | sample 1539321 | NCBI WGS metagenome assembly ODAI01 (sample SAMN02144231, study PRJEB22623) | gut metagenome | biome: sheep rumen | host: Ovis aries | place: New Zealand | reverse complement strand
GGTCGCATAAAGTACTACACTTTTAGGCGAAAGTCGAACACCGACCTTCCAACTACTATGAGTTTGCAAGCCAACTACTATGTAGTTGCGTTCCAAACTCATAGTAGTTGGAGCGCAAACACATAACAGTTGCAGGAAAAGGAATAAATGTTGGCATTTTCAGCTTTTTGGGGCGGTGTACGACTTGCGCTCGATTTGCGTATACCTACACCCGTACCTCTGTTACGTAAGCTGCTGAGCCTGAGCAGCCTACGAAACCTGGTGTCGTATGTACAATTTTTATTTAAATTCTCCCTGTATATAAAGAAACAGGGTATGGATAAAGCCCATACCCTGTTACTTGTTTGCTGCGTGTTATCGTCGGAAAGGCTTCATGAAAACATCAGAAGCCGCGACGAAGGATCTCTTTAGTTCAATCCGAACAACTTGGCAAGACCGCCTTCGAGACCGCTGAAGCCCATGAAGGCGAGTGCCAACAGGCCGGCAGTGACGAGCACGATGCTGGTGCCCTGCATGCCCTTCGGAACCTTAACCAGTGCCAACTGCTCGCGCAGACCAGCGAAGAGTGCCATTGCCAAGGCGAAGCCGATGGCGGTAGAGATGGCATAGACAACACCCTGGATGAGGTTGTAGTCTTTCTGGATGACGAGGATGGCAACACCAAGCACGGCACAGTTGGTGGTAATCAGCGGCAGGAAGATGCCAAGAGCCTGATAGAGTGCCGGCGAAACCTTCTTCAGGATGATTTCAACCATCTGCACAAGGGCTGCAATGACGAGGATGAACGCCAGCGTCTGCAGGTAGCCGAGGTTGAAAGGATTGAGCAGGTAGTGCTGTACGAGCCATGTCACAATGGTAGCCAGCGTCATCACGAAGGCCACCGCTGCACCCATACCCAACGAAGTGTCGAGTTTCTTGGAAACGCCGAGGAACGGACAGATGCCCAAGAACTGCGAGAAAATGATATTGTTGACGAATATCGCTGAGATAAATATCAATATATATTCCATAATGACCTCCTATTAACCTTTAATTTTATTGATGATAGCACTGAGGAAACCAAGAGTGATGAATGCTCCCGGAGGAAGCACGAAGAGCAGGATGTTGGTTGTCTCTGGCAACAGAGCGAAACCGAAGACGGAACCAGCACCAAGAATCTCGCGGACGACACCCAGCAGCGTGAGCGAACAGGTGAAGCCCAGTCCTATGCCGATGCCGTCGAAGATGCTGGCAACGGGACTGTTCTTGGCTGCAAACGACTCAGCACGTCCGAGGATGATACAGTTCACCACAATCAAGGGGATGAAGATGCCCAATGCCTGATTGATGCTGTCGGGTGCAAAAGCTTCCATGAACATCTGCAGGATGGTCACGAACGTGGCAATGACAACAATGAACACAGGGATGCGCACCATGTCGGGGGAAATCTTCTTGATGCACGAAATCACAAAGTTGGTACAGATGAGCACTGCCATCGTAGCAAGACCCATAGACATACCGTTGATAGCCGACGTGGTGGTGGCCAGTGTCGGACACATACCAAGGAGGAGCACAAAGGTAGGATTCTCCTTGATGATACCATTTACTAATACTTTCAAATTACTCATAGCTTAGTCCTCCTTTTCTTTCTTTTGCTGGGTAGCTCCGCTCTCGCCGTCAGTTTCCTGCTTAGCATATACTGCATAAGCCTGGTTAACAGCTTTGAGGAATGCACGTGATGTGATCGTTGAAGCGGTAATGGCATCAATCTCGCCACCATCCTTCGATACAGTTAGTTCTTTTTCCTTAGGATTCTTGCCGATGATGTCGCCCTTCTGTCCCTTCTGGAACCAGTCGGTAGCCTTGGCACCAAGACCCGGTGTCTCGGCATGCTTCAGCACGGTATATCCCAATATGGTGCCTTCAGGATTGAAACCTACGAGGACTGCCAGGTCGCCGCCGAAGCCCAGCGTAGTAGCTTCGATGGCTGCGCCCAACGCCTTCTTGTCCTTGTCGGCAACCTTGTGGATGATGAATATCTGCTCCTTGCCCTTCTCGTCGGTCTGCTTGACGGTATCGTTGGCTGTCACCGTCAGCTCTTCCGTACCCATGACCGACTTGATGCCGGCAGCAAGGGTGTTCTCAGCCTTCACAGCTTTAGGTCCTTCCGTTACGTGGTTGACCACAGCAAGAAGTCCACTGGTGACGAGTGCCACTCCTGTGAGCACACACACCATGTTTGTCAATGATGATTTCAGTTTTTCCATTTCCTGTCCTCCTTACTTTTTAGCTGGTACTTCACCGAAACGCTTCGGCTTGATATACGTATTGATGAGCGGTGTGAACGCATTCATGATGAGAATGGCGAACGACATACCCTCCGGATAGCTGCCCCAGTTACGGATGACGATGGTCAGGAAGCCGATAGCTATACCATAGATAATCTGTCCCTTGTGGGTCATCGGCGAGGTGACATAGTCGGTAGCCATGAAGATGGCACCCAGGAGGAGTCCACCGCTGAGCACTTCCTGCAGCGGATTGGCGTAGGCAGGGTTGGCAAGGTGGAGCAGACCGCTGAAGACAATCACCGTTCCGATGATGGCAACGGGGATGTGCCAGGTGATGATCTTCTTCCAGAGCATGTAACAAAGACCGATAAGCAGTGCCAGACCGCAGATCTCGCCAATGGTACCGGCTCCGAAACCGTTGCTGGTATTGCCCAGCAAGAGGTCGAAAGAGTCAGGCAGCTTGTTCAGGAGGCTGGCGTCGCCCGTCTTGATGGCTTCCTTCATATAATAAAGAGGTGTAGCCTCGGTCTTGGCATCAAGATACTTGTCCCACTGACCGACAATAGGCCATGAGGTCATCTGTGCCGGGAAGCTGACGAGCAGGAAGCAACGGCCTACCAAGGCGGGGTTGAACGGGTTGTTGCCCAGTCCGCCGAACGACATCTTACCCACACCAATGGCAATCAGGGCACCGATGATGATGATCCACAGCGGCAGGTTGGAAGGCAGGTTCATGCCCAGGAGCAGACCTGTCAGCATAGCTGAGCCGTCCATGATGGTCGGCTGGCGCTTCAGCATGTATTTGGATATAGCCCACTCAAAGAAGACGCAGGCAGCCACACTGGTCAGACACACGACTACAGAGCCGAGTCCGAAATAATAGAACGACACGAGCAAGGCAGGCAGCAGCGCTATGATGACGCCGAACATGTTCTTCTCGACGGTGTCAGTTCCGTGAGCGTGTGGCGAAAGTGATACAATTAACTTTCCCATGATGATATTTATAATTTACTTATTTACGATTTATCATTTATTTCTTTGCGTTTCTTGCACGGATGATACCCATCACGGCAGCCTTGCCCATAGCAATGTTGTCGAGCAACGGACGGTGGGCAGGACACGTGAACTGGCAGGAACCGCAGGCAATACAGGAGACAATCTCCTCGTTCTCGGCACGCTCCCACTCGTTCATGACGGAAAGGGTGGAGAGCAGATACGGCTCCAAGCCCATCGGACAGGCACTCACACACTTGGCACAACGGATACAGGGCTGTGCCTCCTTGCGGCGTGCATCGTCCTCGGTGAGGATAGTGATGGAGTTGGTACCCTTGCAGACAGGCGTGTCGAGGCTGGAAACAGCCTTACCCATCATTGGTCCCCCTGCCAATACCTTGTTGTCCCCTTCTGGAAGACCACCACATGCCTCAATCATCTGACCGAAAGTGGTACCCATACGGACGAGGAAGTTGCCGGGATTCTTCACCTGCTTACCCGTTACGGTGGTGTAACGCTCGAACAACGGCTTGCGCTTCATGACTGCCTCATAGACAGCGAAGGCGGTACCGACGTTCTGGACAATGGCACCCACGTTGACAGGAATGGCTGGAGGAGCCGGAACCTGACGGCGGATGACGGCATCGACGAGTTGTTTCTCACCACCCTGCGGGTATTTCTTGGCGAGGGCGACGACTTCGATGCGCGGATTGCCGGCAGTCTTCTGGTGGAACAGCTCGATGGCAGCAGGCTTGTTGTCTTCGATACCGATGTAGCCTTTCTCTACCTTGGCTGCCTTCATCAGCAGGTCGAGACCGACAAGAATCTCGTCTGCCTTCTCCATCATCAGCCGATAGTCGGCAGTAATATAGGGTTCACACTCTACACCGTTGATGATGACGCACTCTGCCTTTGCCGTTGGCGGCGGACAAAGTTTGATGAAGGTGGGGAATCCGGCACCACCCATACCCGTCACGCCGGCAACCTTAATGCGCTCGACGATTTCTTCGGGTGTCAGTTCGGGATGGTCTTCCAGCTTCTCCAGCTTGTCGGAGCGGTCGATGCTCTCTTCCCACTCGTCGCCTTCTACGTTAATGATGATGACCGGCTTGCGATAGCCCGTGGCATCCATTGACTCGTCAATCTTGAAGACAGTGCCCGACACGGAACTGTAGATAGGAGCACTGACGAAACCGCCGGCTTCTGCTATCAGCGTACCTACTTTCACCTTGTCGCCCTTGGCAACAACGGGTTTGGCAGGAGCACCGATGTGCTGGCTCAACGGGAAGATGGCCTGCTTGGGAAGTTCAGCTACCTTCGTTGCCACCTCGTGGGTGAGCTTATTCTCTTCGGGGTGTACACCACCTATTCTGAATGTCTTTACGTTCATGCCTTTGCCTCCTCTTCTTTAGATGTTGTTGTTTCTGCCTTCGGAGCTGCTACGGTTTCTTCGCTCTTCACGGGCTCTGCCTTCGGAGCTGCCGCCTGGACAGGTTCAGCCTTCGGCGCTGCTGCCTTGGGTGCAGCTGCCGTCACTTCGCTCTTCTCGGCGATAGCCTTCGGCGCTTCAGCCTTCGGTTTGCGCGGCGGGAAGTTGACGTCGATGATAGCGTGTGTAGGACAAGCCTCGACACACTTGCGGCACAAACGACATTTGTTGAAGTCGATGTAGCTGAGGTTGTTCTCAACGGTGATGGCCTCGAACTTACATTCCTTCTGGCACTTGCCGCAACCGATACATGCCACGGAGCAGCCTTTCTTGGCAACGGCACCTTTCTCCTTGTTCATACAGGAGACATAGACGCGGCGACCCTTCAATCCTTTCTTGCGAAGCTCGATGATGTGGCGCGGACAAGCCTTTGCACAGGCACCGCAGGCAACACACTTCTCTTCGTCAACCTCAGGCAAGCCGGTCTCCTCGTTCATGTGGATGGCATCGAACTGGCAGGCTTCAACACAGTCGCCACAGCCCAGACAGCCAAAACCGCAAGCCGTCTCGCCGACACCTGCCGCATTCATGGCAAAGCATCTGCGCAGACCGCTGTACTCATGGATGCGCGGACGGTTCTCGCAAGTACCGTTACAGCGTACCACTGCTACCATAGGATCGGTGTTGGCAACAGCCATGCCGAGCAGGTCGGCAACCTTTCCCATCACTTCTGCCCCACCAACAGGACAGTTCAGTCCCTCTATAGAACCGGCATCACACGCCTTCACCAATGCGTCTGCCATACCCGAACATCCGGGGAATCCGCAGCCACCGCAGTTGGCACCAGGCAATGCTTCAAGCACTTGTCCGATACGAGGATCTTCCTGAACAGCAAACTTCTTGGAAGCAGCATAGAGCACCACCGCAGCGATGAGCGCTATAGCTCCAAGAACGATTACTGCATAAATGATAAAATCCATAATTGTTTTGTATTTATTTTAATAATTTGTATGATTTCCAAACGTTTTTCATGCTTTTGTTTTTCATTCAACCACAAACGAAAAGGTTTCCCGCAGGCGGTCGCGTATCAGATAGATAAAGAGATAATAAGGAATCAGCGAAGCCAAGGCTATCAATGCCGCAAGAGGTTCGCTACCAGTGAGTTGATAAGAAACGGCTAAAGCAACTATTAAAACAAGGAACGGCAGGATGAAACCCAGCTTTACGGCTTTCATTCCCGCCTTCATCGTGGCTACGACGACCACTCTCTCCCCTACCCGACGACCTGCTATCGATGCCTTGTCGAAGACATCAACCAACTTTTCCTTCTGGTCTGAAGCAGTACAATGGGCTGCTATCTTGCAACCGGAACATGCTGAAGACTGCGTGATGCGCACCTTTAAGCATTCATCGGTCACAGATTCAACCACACCTGTGTGTCTGATCTTATTGCTCATGCTTGTTTTTCGCCGTATTTTCTGCAAACTCGATTTTGCAAATGCAAAGGTACAACATTTTTCCTATTAGCCAATAAAATATGAATAAATTATTCATTCCACGATAAAATTGGGGAGTTTCGCTTGCACGTTTCCAATCTTTTACATACCTTTGCCATCTATAATCACGACAAAACACGGTTTTATGAAGGCAAACGAGCAGACTATCCAGCAGATTGAACGCTTCTTGAAGAAAATTACGTCGAAATATCCAGCGACACAAGAAGCTGAGATGTTGACCGACATCCACGTGAGAGTGTCTCAGGAAAGCGGTGACATCATGGCGTTTAACGATGACGACGAGGAGATTACCCGTTGTGTCGTTGAAGAATGGATAGAGAACAAGGACGACAACTTTTACGAGAACGTCACCAACATCCTGCGGCTGGAGTTGATGAAGCACAAGGAAACCATCGAGAACATGAGCATCCTGAAGCCTTACAGTTTCGTACTGGAAGACGACGACAAGGAAAACATTGCCGAACTGTATGTCGTCGACGATGATACGGTGATTATAGGGGGCGACTTGATGGAAGGTCTTGATGAAGACCTTGATAAGTTTCTCAACAATCTGCTGAAAGACTAAGGCTACATGACCGTCGGACCAATCGGAGAAGTCTGACAAGTCTGACCTGTCGGACTAGTCGGATTAGTGTCTGACCAGTCTGACAAATCAACTAAAAAACACTATAGTTTAACTTTCTTTTTTGCTCCGCGGCTCTCATTGCTCAGCCGGTTGAGCGCCGTTACGACGTACACAAACTTGGTCTTGCCGTCCTGATAGTTCAGCCGCAACATGGTGGAAGGTGTGACGGCTATTATCTTTGTAGCGTCGTCGAGATTGATTTTCTCATTTTTTTCGAAGCGGTAGACCACATATTTCACTGCCTCATCATACCAATGTTTCGACTTGGGTACCTGCCAGAAGAGCACGAGTCCGTCGCTGGTCCAGACGGGTTTCACCTTGCGCGGCTTCTTGGGTGAGTGGTTGTCGAGGAAAGGCATAGACGGATGCAAGGCAGGATAGCGCCAATAATAGTTGCGAAGGTTCATGCCATAGTTGCCTATATTGTCTACGGCAGTCTTGGCATACCACAGGACGAAGCCGTTGACGTTGGGCAACTGGTCGTGGAGTGACATCTTCACGTTCTGCTGATGGGTCTCTGGATTATTGGGGTCAGCATGCTTCACCGTGCGTTCTATATCCTCTCCGATGAATAAGGGTCTGTTTCCAGCATGCCTGTTCCACCAATGTATCAGCTCATGATAGTCTGCAGCTTTGTGGCCTATCTCCCAATAGAGCTGCGGAACGCAATAGTCTATCCACCCCTTGTTAACCCATTTCAGCACGTCGGCATACAGGTCGTCGTAGTTTTGCAGGCCGTTGGTCTTACTACCGATCTTCGGATCGGACTTGGCATTACGGTATATGCCGAAGGGAGATACACCAAACTTCACCCACGGTTTTACGCGATGGATGGTTTCTCCCAGCTGCTTGATGAACAAGTCTACATTGTTGCGCCGCCAGTCCCTGATGTTGCTGAAGCCGTTGTTGTACATCCTGAACTCTTTCTCGTCAGGAATGTCCTGTCCCGGTGCAGGATAGGGGTAGAAATAATCATCGATGTGGAATCCGTCTACATCGTAACGACGCAGGATGTCTTCCGTAACTCGACAAATATAGTCTCTGTTTTCGGGGATGCCGGGATTGAGGATGAAGAGTCCGTCATAGGAGAAGACACGCTCAGGATGGGTGACGGCAATGTGGTTTTGTGCGAGTCTCTTCGTATTCTTGGTCTTTGCCCGATAGGGATTGATCCACGCATGAAGCTCCATTCCGCGTTTGTGGCACTGTTCTATCATCCACTGCAACGGGTCCCAGTAAGGCACCGGTGCCACACCTTGCTCTCCTGTGAGGAACTTGCTCCACGGTTCAAGGCTGCTCTGATAAAGTGCATCACATTCTGGTCGCACCTGAAAGATGATGGCATTCACGCCGTCTTTCTGAAGTTCGTCCAGTTGGTAGGTCAGCGTCTGCTGCATTTTGGCAGTACCAATGCGCTCAAATTGTCCGTTCACACACTGTATCCAGGCACCGCGAAACTCTCGTTTGGGCGCTCTTGGGGCGGAAAAACAACTTTCAGAAAAAAACAAGAAAACAAGTAAGGTCAAGGCAAATGATGCCTTTCGTGTGATGATATTCATGGGGATAGGATTATTAATCGTGTCGCTTTGCCATTCGTCGGAATGTTTCTCGATGGAATCGGGCTTCTGCCTTGATGATGTCGTAAACTTTCAGCGGTGAAAGAATCTTCATGAACCGCTCGTGATAGTCGGCTTCGAGCTTCTTCATCTGTAGTTCCAGTTTGTCACGCTTCATGATGGCTGACCTACAGGCGGCATCAGAACCTGGATTCATCTTCATCAGCCCCTTCATCTGCTGATGCAACAAACGCTGTTTGTCTTTCATTTGGTCATAGACAGGAAAGAATTTCTCCATCTCTTCTTGCGAAAGACGTGCTTCAGCCGCTATACGTTTATGGAGTTCTGCGCGGAACTGCTCAGGATTAAACCGATGTTGAGCGCTCACCGTCATGGCAAGCGCTATCATCATACATGTCAGCAATAGTTTTTTCATCACCTTTCTAATTTTCAATATTCAGCCAGATAGGAGTACATATCGTCGGAATCAATCATCATGTAGTCGGCAGCCTGATCGAAGGAACTGGCAGACTTGACTGATGAAGCGGGTTGCGCCATCAGAAGATTGTTCTCTTGCTGTTGGGAAGTATGCTGATAAAGATAGGCACCCGACATGAAAGCCACGCTGATGAAGCAGGCGGCAGCCGCCACCATCGTGCGGTAACGTTTCCATGCTGACATCTTGACGATGCGTACTTCCCGTTCAGGAAGCTTGTCCATGAAGCCGGCAGCAAAGTTCTTGAAATAGTTTTCAGGAACCTTAAACGGCCTTTTCCTGCCAAAATCGTGTATCAGTTGTTCTTCTAAAGTCATAGCTTTTATGCTTTTTATTCTATTGACGCATCTGTATGCCGATGGTTTAAATGGTTATTGGTTTTTCTTCACATATTCTGTGATTTTCTGCACGGCAATATGGTATGATGCCTTCAATGCTCCTTCTGACGTTTCCATGAGTTTGCTCATCTCAGAATACTTCATTTCATCATAGTATCGGAGCGTGAAGACGGTTCGCTGCACATCCGGAAGCTTGGCAATAGCCTCCTGGAGAAGTGCCTGACTACGGTCGCCGTCGAAATACTCGTCAGCCATCAGCCGGTTGGCGACACCCATATCGACATCGGCACTTACCGTAGTCTGCACCTTCTGCCGTCTGAGGAAGTCGAGCGACTCGTTGACGGCAATGCGATAGAGCCATGTATACAACTTGGACTTGCCTTGAAAGTCATCGATGTTCTTCCATGCTTTCAAGAAGGTGTTCTGCAAGACGTCATCAGCATCGTCATGATTGATGACAATACCTCGTATCTTCCAATACAGTTGTTCGCTATATTGTAATACTATCTGCTCGAAAGCCTTGCGCTGACTTTCGGGGTTAGTGAGTTGTTGAAGTATTTCCGTCTCGCTCAGTTGAGGCATTTTTATGATTTGTACTTTTCGTCACGCCTTCAGAAGACGGCTTGGATGTATGAGCATGTGAACTGGTATTCGGTTTGTTCTCGCCTTGCTTATGCTCGTTTTGTTTATTATCATTAGGTTTGGCTTCCTTCTGCTTCATGTCAGAAGAGTTGGTTTCTTTCTGCCTGTCAGCGGCAGGCGTTGTCTCTTTCTGCTTGCTTTCCGCTGATTTAGCCTCTTTCTTCTCAGACTTCTTTTCGTCCGGTTTAGCTGTCAACTGTTGGCGCAACCGAGAATTCATCAATGGCATCAAGCTCTTCACCAACATCTTATCGTAACCATAGATGTCGTCTAGTTCGATGATTTCATCTGAACCCGGAACAGAGAAGATGGTTTGGTATACGATGTAAACAGGTATTTCCGGCGAAACGGCAACCTGCCTAATGAACTTAGAACTATCAGGATGAGACAGGTCGCAGGAGAATGAATAAGCAATCTTCTCCTGTACAGACGGGTCGCTCATGAGAAAGTTCGCCAAATCGAGCGGACGCTCCAGACGAATGCACCCATGAGACATCGCACGGTTGGAGGCTTGGAATGCCCACGGCGTATTGGTATGGTGCAGATACACAGAGAAGGGATTGTCGAACCGGAAGATGATGCGGCCGAGCGAATTGTGGCTACCGCCACGTTGCACGATGGAGACCAGTCCTCTACGTCGCATATCGGGTGAAGCATACTTCAACACCCTACCCGACCGGTCGACAAAGAACATGTTGTTGCGTGCGAAATAGCCTGGACCGGCATGGGCAAGGCTCTTCGACGAGATGCTGTGAGGCACATGCCATTGCGGATTCAAGTCTATGCGCTTGATCTTGCTGGTGAGGAGTGGTGACTTGGTACGTACCGCTCCACAGACCACCTTCATGGTGAGCACGGTGTCGCCACCTACTCCCCACAGGCGGAAGGACGGTATGTTGACCAAGACATATTTGGGATTCTGCTCATAGCTGTCTTTCATCTTCCAACGCAAACGCTCCATGTTTGCCAGATACTTACCACGATGCACGGTGTCGTTCTTGGCGGTCTGGTTCAGCTTGTCTTGCAAGTACAGATACAACGGGTCCGCAGGCTTCGACTCTTCAATAAGTGCTGCAATGTCGTTAGCATCGGCTCTTGCCATCGCCTCTGAATAGAAGGCACTGTCCGGACGGATTATGTCCATCTCGAACTTATGGTCGTAGACCTTCTTGGGCTTACCGTCGCGAACAGCCTCATGGTAGTTGAAGACATAGGCAGGGTTGACAAAGCCGAAGCGCATGCCTGCTACATAACGGAGATAGGTCTTGGAAAGATTGCTCTCCAGGCGTGCCAGGATTTCGCCCAACGGATGTTCCTTGCTCACCTTCATACGCTTCAACCTCTTGGCATCACGCTCTATCTGAGAAACATTGAAACATTCTTTGTCGAAGCCAATACTGTCTATTTGGGAAACAGACGACAGCAAGGTGTCAATACTGGGATTGAGACCTTCACGGGTGACCCAAACAAGGGGCTTGCCGTCTGCATAATAATTGTTCAGGAACTTATCCAACTCCGTATCAGCATCAAACTTATGGCATATCGTTTCACGCAAGTCCTTGGAATCTACTACATATTCCACAGCCTTCAGACTCGAATAATCGCCCAAAGTGAGATCTCCGAACGACTTCGATACGGGAATCTCGCATGAAACCAAACTGCCACACAATAATGCAAGTATGACACCGGTACGTGTTATGTTCCGATAATGCTTAATAATGGTTCTTTAGTTTGAAGTGACTAGAATGTACTTATCTGTTGATGGAAATCTTACGTACGGCCTTACCCACCTTCACGATATAGCAACCTTTCGGGAGGTTCAGGTCGTACAACTTGTCGCTTCCTTCTACCTTGATACTTTTCACGCAAACGCCTGCTACATTGTAGATTTGGAGAACCTGACCGTTAGCACCCGTCACATGCATGATAGAACCATTCACTGTGATGTTGATGTTTTGGAATTCCTGATCTATGATTTCTACGGCTGCATCAGCAGAAGCCATGAAGGGTGTTCCAAACAACATCGCCGAAACGAAAGTAAGTGTAAGTATTCTTTTCATCATAATGCGCATATTCTTTTATTCTTATCTGCAAAGATAGTGATTTATCTCTTACCTATTAACAAAAAAGGATATTTAAGACAGATAATTATAGATTATTAACATTATGTCTACAGCAGAATAATAAATCATGTTCGCCGAAATCATACATCGATTACCATTCCCTCATTGGTCAACACGCTATTGGGAAAGACTTCTTTTGCTTCGTCCAACAAGACCTGCTCATTTGTGTATCGCGCGGAGTAATGCCCCAACAACAACGTCCCCACCCCGGCATCTCTGGCAACGGAAGCCGCTTGCCGGGCAGTACTATGATTATACAACTTAGCCCTGTCTTCACGGTCGCTGCCATAGGTACTCTCATGATAGAGCACATTCACACCTTTAACCTTCTCACTGAGGTCAGGCATATACCTTGTGTCAGAGCAGTAAGCATAGCTCCTGACGGGGTCAGCTGGCATGGCAAGCCGCTCGTTGGGCACTACCGTTCCGTCCTCCATCACCCAGTCTGCCCCATTCTTAATCTGGTTGATATAGGCAACGGGGATATGATAGAATTCTATCATATCTCGCCTGATATGCGGCAAGGTTGGTTTCTCGCGGAAAAGGAAGCCGCAACACGGAACCCTGTGTTGCAAAGGAATGGTTTCCACAGTGAAAGAACGGTCGTCGTAAATCACCTTATTTATATAAGTATCTATAGGATGGAACTCAGCCGTATAGTCCATACTATGGCAGAACATCTCCAATTGCGCATTGAACATCTGCTCGTAGGCTTCCGGTGCATAGACGTGCAGTGGTGCCGTGCGCCCCAATAGCGCAAAAGTAGATACCATGCCGATGAGTCCAAAGCAATGGTCGCCATGCAGATGAGTAATGAAGACAGCTTGAATCTTGTTGAAATGGATATGGATCTTTCGTAATTGCATCTGTGTACCTTCAGCACAATCCACCATCACAAACTTGTCGCGAATCTGGACAATCTGCGACGAAGCGTTGTGTTGCAATGTAGGCAAGGCACTGCCACAACCAAGGATATGAATCTTGAAAGGTTCCACAAACTACTTCTGCAATCGTTTATAGCCGAAGATGCCGTTTTTGTTTTCCAACAACAACGAGTCAGCCCCCAGAGCCACGACGTCAAACGTATCGGCATTGAGCAACAACTGTCCGTTGAAGATGCGCCAGTTTGTCCACGGGTTCGATTCTGCATCAAGGTTAGACTGGACAACTCCCCCGTCTCTGATTTCAAAGTTCTTGTCGAGGCTCACCCACTTGCCTTGCAAGGTAGTCAGGTTAATGACCTTCTTGGCGATAGTGTCACCGTATACGACTTCGGCAATCACAGCCAACCGGTCTCCGTTGAGCAATCCACCCTGAACATCATCGCTGATGGAATCGTCAAGGTTGATAATCATCTTTCTCACACTACCGTCGTCAGCCAGTATCTCCAGTGTATGCATCGTCGTTCCCTCTCCGCATACGCCATAGATGGTCGTATCGGCAACAGATGACGTGTCATTAATCTGTACATTCATCACATTGCCTGAGTTGCCAGATGTCTTCTTGCAACCTGACAATACTGATGCAGCCACAAACATCAAGCCGAATGCAGCCACGCTCCACATACTCTTACTATTCATATTCTGTTTCTCCATATCAATCAATTATCAATTGTCAATCTTCAATCTCCTTCGCTTCTTCCCACAACCGGTCCATTTCCGCCAGTGTCAAGTCTTTCAGTTCGCGTCCCAGTTCCTTCGCCTTTTGCTCTACGTAGCCAAAGCGAGAGATAAACTTCTGGTTCGTCATCTCCAGCGCATTGTCAGGGTTCAGGTGATAGAGTCTTGCCGCATTGATGACAGAGAAAAGGAAATCGCCAAGCTCACGTGTCGACAGTTCCTTATCCTCCTTTCTGAGTTCAACCTCCAGTTCGTCCAGTTCCTCACGTACCTTCTTCCACACGTCCTCTTTCTTCTCCCAGTCAAATCCCACATGACGAGCCTTGTCCTGAATGCGATAAGCCTTGATGAGCGAAGGCAGGGATACGGGGACGCCAGAGAGGACCGTCTTATTGCCGTCTTTCTCGTGTTGCTTGATTTGCTCCCAGTTGTCGAGCACTTGTTCTACCGTCTTCGCTTTCGAAAACTGTCTGGAAGCCTGAGATGATTCTTCACTCTCCACAGGTACATAGGGCAAAGGCCGCGGATGCTCAGCGCCCACCTGCGAAGGATGGTAGACATGCGGGTGTCTGAAAATCAGTTTGTCTGCCGATTTGTTACACACATCAGCAATGTCAAACAGTCCTTTCTCGTCGCCTATCTTAGCATAGAAACAGATATGGAGCAGTACGTCGCCCAGCTCCTTGCAAATCTCGTTCACGTCGTCCTTCATCAAGGCATCACACAACTCATAGGTCTCCTCTATCGTATTGGGTCTCAGACTTTCATTCGTCTGTTTCTTGTCCCACGGACAATTCTCTCTGAGCGCATCCAGCACGTCGAGATACCGTCCGAACGCCTTCATCTGTTCTTCTCTTGTATGCATCTTTTTGTATTAACTTCTGCAAAAGTAGCTATTTCTTTTGAAACCACCAAATAAAGCCCAATCGTAAATGCAAGAAAAAGGAATATGACGTACTGTTATCTGTATTCTTCTGAGTGGTGGCATGTGAAAGACAACTTCCAAAAGAGTTAAAACGGGGCACCTGCATAACCGCGTGGATTAACCGAAAATCTTGACCAGTCTGAAGATGAAGAATTTCTTGTCAATAACACCTCTTAACTGAGCCCTGAAGTCCTTAATCTTAGCATTCAGCGATTCTGCAGAAGCATTGGTTGACCTGTTCACAAAATAGTTGAGTATTTCGTCCTCCCTGTCGTACATGGCTGAGGCAATGTCGTTGAAGGCTTTATTATCAAACTCGCCTACTTTGGCGTACCACTTCTTGATACTCTTACGTCCGGCTTCCTTGTCGCACTTCTGGGCAATAATCATCCTCAGAGAGTGTGTCAGGCTGTACGCCATCTCTATATCAGGATACAGCTCAAAGAGTATCTCCGCACGCTCCCTTTGGCTTGGAGTCCACTTCTCAGGTGACACCATCAGCAGGTATTTACTGCGCATGAGCAGCTCTGCCTTTGTCTCGTTGTTCTTCAGCCTCTCAGGATGGTATGCGGCATTGCTACGGATTGGCTTGCCTTCTGCATCTACAAGCGGCTTTCCGCTCTTGATCAGGTCTTTTATCATAGCCCTGAAGTCATCTCTGGCATTAGCGACCTCCGTCATTACCTCACGGCGATGTCCAATGCGTATTTCCTGTAATGCCTCCAGACAGAACTGCTGGTGATGGAAACGGTCAAGGGTAATCATCGCCTTGGGGAAGCAGGCACTGACAATCTGGTGCATGCTGTCGGAGAAGTCAAGCGTCACCTCTTCAACCTGCAGGCGTACTACTTCCGGTATCTTCTTCAGGATGCTCGTAACTTCCTTTGCCTTGGTTCCCTTCACAATGGCCACGAGGCATCCCTTTCGCCCATGAGCCTCCTTGTTGGACAGGATGGTATAGACCTCACCTGTGGACAGACATGTCTCATCTATGCTCAGATGAGTGCCCATATTCTTCGGGATTATCACCCAGTCCTCTGCATGGTCTGCGTCTTCCCAGATCTTGAAACCACTGATTGTCTCCTTGTATGAGCGCTCGAAGGTATCACCGTTGATGTGATAGTCTTTCTCAAACGAACGGGCCGTTATAGGGAGCGTCTCCAAACGCTTCTTTTAAAAAATCCGCCAGTTCCTTCGAACAGCGGGTCGACTCCTGGATAAAATCAAACTCTGACATGACATTGTGATTGTCGGAGTCAAGCCAGCGATGGCGGCGCACATGCAGCAGCACCTCCTGACCCCGTATAGGAAAGTCATGGAAGGTCTTGGCTGGCGTAAAGCCGTTAGGGTGCAAATCTTCACGATTGTCAGGTCTTAACTCTTTCTCGTCAAGATACAGATGGATAACGTTCACAGGACTCTCATCTGACTCCGTATCTTGTGTGGCTGTCTTTTCCTTGGGCTTCACCTCAACATTGGTCAGTTCAAAACATTCCAACATATGGGTTGGCAACAAACATTTGGCAAGTATTTCGTATTGTGGATTCATTGTCATATCTCGTTTCTTATAAGAACGAAAAACATCACGATTTTAGTGTACGCTCACACGTGGTTATACAGGTGACCCGAAATCCTGTGCTGCCTTACGCACATCCTTGTCCTTAATGATATTGACGCTGACTGCTTTGATGCTATTCTTGACCTCATCATCGTAGCGTAACAGGTCTGCCGTATGTCCTCTGTACCAGACCTCATAATTACTCCAGACGTTCCAAGATAAGGCGCAACTGTTGTAAAAGTCCTCGGCATTGGCAAGGAACGGTTGCTTTGAGTTAGCATATTCGGGGACACGTAGCACGAATGCAGTATCTTCAAACAGGTAAAACTCATCCTCTGGCAATTCAAGATTCATCTTGGTGTACAAGATGGAATCCTTGTCCTCGCCTTCATAGTGCTGATACCAATCGTATGCCTGAAGGATGGCAGACAAATCAACAGGGTCGCTGTAGTCAAACAGGTCGGTCTGCTTTTCTTTTCCGCAGCTGACCAGGCTCATGGCGCAGCACATAGCCGTCAATAAATGTGTGAACCTCATTGTATATCCTCCTTTCCTTTTGTTTTTGTAGGCAATTTCAGTTCTCTTAGTGCTGCTACCTTCTTAGCAAGTCCAACCAATGTGGAGTCGGAAAGAATACTGTCAGTAGCCAGCCTTACATATATCCTGTATCGGGGGGCGGCATCATCAGGTATTTGCGTGGAATAGCTGAGAGAATGCTTCGTACCAAGATAGACCTTCACGGAATCGTTACGGAAGAACTGGCCAGAGGCAACAGTGATACTGTCATCTGGGATAAAGCGTTCTGTATTGTAATTGATAAAGGGATTCCCATACATGGAGATACGGACATCGGCAATGGTCTTTCCGTCTATCAGTTCTGTTACCGCAATCTGTCCCTTGTCATCATACTCACTGCCATTCCACTTGAAATGGTTTTCAAGAATCTCTCTTATCTTGTGCTGCAGGTCTGGACAGATGTCCGGCTCATAGGTAAACGTATTGTTGACTACTTCGTAGTAACGGCAGTAGCCGTCTTTTTGCAGTTCATAGATGTATGGCCAGCCATTGGGAAATCTGTCACTCTCACAAATACGCTCATAGTCAGGTTCTACAAGCAAGCCATAGCGGTCACGCAAGCCATAAAGCTCACGTGTACTATCTGTCAGGTAGAGAATACCGTGGAATGGTTCCATATAGTAGAAACCTCTCCTGGCATAGTTGATACAGGCATATTGGTTATAGCCTATTGAGAGCGACGGAAGCAGGATGCCCAGATACAGAACCATCGTGTTCACCAACAGATTGTCCTTAATATTATGATATATCCTCGTACCGACGTAGATGACCAACCCGAAACTGACAAGCAACATACTCACTCGCCACACACCGGCCACTATCTGTGCGTACCAGAAGATGGTCATGCTAACGAGCAGCACCCATACCTTCTCGGCATTCACTTTATGATAGTGGCAAAGCAACCAGTAAGTGAGTGGTGCTGTGGACATGCACAGAATTTGGCAGAGACGAGCGTTCATGGCAAGTCCTGTCAGGAAAGTGACCAGCAGTATCATCAATATGGCAGAACAAGTTCTTTCAAAGCGTCCATGCCACAGGATGCCACCCACCAACTCTTTCCAGGTCAGTTCTGTGCGTACCAGTTGCTTTTTGAACAGCAATACTGCATACCAGATATAGGGGACCACGAATAACCATAGCATGAGGAATCCACCCAAGGCGTACTTCAATGCTACATTATATTCCAATCCTGTCAGGTCAGACACACAGCAGATAATATCACCTACACCATTATAGACCCCGACATATACTGACATGACTATCAACGGCACAAAGATGAGCAGCGGCAGCCATAAACGTTTCTCTTTGTGAGCTAAAGAGAATGAGATAACGAAACGGTACAAGACCTCTAACACGATGAAGGGAAGGGTTGCGTAAGCCCAACTGCCCCTCCCTCCGAACATACTCAGCATCCACAACGCGCAGATTGCCAAGTCAAAGAACAACAACTTCGATTTCATGATAATCTCCTTCAGGATTTGCTTTCCTCTTCATCGAATGCTTCGTCAGCCATCGTCGTATAACAGACACGGCGTTCCCTTGCGGGCATCTCACAACATTCCTTGTCCTCTTTGAAATGTGCCAGGCGCGAGAAGAAGTTCATACGGGTACTGGTGTCCTTTGCCATTCCAGCCATCGTACCCTGGGCAGAGTAGTCGAAGTTGCGGGCATTGCGGATGGAGAGATTGAAGGCCACCTCCACGGAGTCCTGGTTGGCTCCCATATAGGTGAACGTCCAGCCCTCTCCCTTCAGTTGCTCCACAAGCTGCTTGACTGCAGCACCCGTGTATTCCTTGGAAGCATTCTCTAGACCATCGGTGATGATGGTGACTACAACCACGGCGTCCTCGATATTTTTCACATGGTTACGCATCGAGGTCAGCGTGAAGCCCATCGCATCATACAACGGTGTGCAGCAGCAAGGCTGATAGTCATCCATCGTTAGGGGACGTGCCTCACTGACAGGCACCTTGTCAAAGACATACTTCTTCTCACAATCGCAGAAGGTGAGCAACGACACATAGTGTTCCTGTGTATCTGCAAACTTCTCCTGTGCCTTCTTGATACCGTTCAGTGTCTCGTTGAATCCGCTGACAGCGGCCTGGCGGATGCACTCCATCGATCCGCTCTTATCGAGGATAATCACATTGAATACCTGTGCCCTCGTCTGCTTAGTTTCGTTTTTCTGTTCCATTGTTCTTTCGTTTTTAATGATTTGACTATGATTGTTTATCCCACTGCTACCGTATCGACCACCTCCACGACACTTTCATGCCCTTCATACTCGCGTACCAAAATGGAACGCAAGTCGTATGAATCTACTAACACGTCAATGGTCTTAGCCATGATGGTACCACACATAGAACCTACACTGGCTGGAACTCCATATTTCTCCAAAATGACCATAATGGTGTACATCGGATTGTCAGCAGGGAAATAGCCGCACAACTCCATGCGCCGGTTGTTGCCCTTGGTATAAAAGGTACGCCCACATGCGGCAACAGAGGTGTAACTACGACCGGCCTTGCGGAACAATCCACTTCTTACGGCGTGTTCCAAGCCCTTCTGTAACGTGGCAATATGCACCGGTTCTGCCATCTGCTCATTGAGCACAACGACATCATCTCCTTCTACTTGTAACTTCACCATACGTCCGCCATTGGCTACAGCGTTGTAAAAGGTGAACATTCCCATCGCGTTATTAGGCATGTCAGCAAGGTACTCGGAGATTTTATTGTCAAGAAGTGTTGTCTGATTACCATATACTCTTTCCTTTGCCTTGGTGAAGGCGACCTGAGAACGATAACCCAAAGCCTGTTCCAATGTCAGCTGTCCATAACCGCCTCGGCTCCATTTGTGGCCTTTCACATCTTTGTAGATGCCAAATTCTGTGTCAATGACATCATCCGAAGAAATCTTACCTGTGGAGAGCAATGCCAGATAGGTCGGGCCTGTCATCATTACACTCTGCTCTTCATTGTATGTGTCTTCGTATGGAACGAACTGCTTACCCTTGCTTGCCAGAGACACTTGTGCCTTGATAGCACCTGTTGCTGTCTCCACGACATAGACCATGCCTTTGGTGCAGTTCCGCTCTGCCATTGCTTCTTGTAGGATGGAACTTACGGAGGCCTCCAATGCTTCATCCCTATTACTTGTCGGTTCCAGGTTATCTACAGCTGTTTCTCCTGCAAGAATCCGTAACCGCTGAATATCTCTTTCTGACAGAGACAACTTTCCTCCGCCCCTATGGTAGCCCAGTAACCATCTGGCTCCTCGCTTGCCTAAGCAGGCTTTCTCATCAGCCTTTAGGTAGTAATAGGCCGCAAGTTGATCATTCTGAAGATTTTCATCCTCATATCCTGCGTACATCTTGGCAAGAATAGCATTAACAAAGGGAATCTTGTCAGAAAGAGCAGCCAGTTTATCCAAATCAGGGTTTGTGGCACCTCGCCAGTCCGGGACACACTGAAGCAGTTCGGCAAATGTGCTGCCAGCTGTGGCTGCCTGTTCAATCAGGCGTACCCCTTCCAGCGTGTCGCCACGTTCCATTGTGATGATGCCTTGTACGGCATATCCATCAGGATAGCCTTTGGCGATAAGCTCTTCAAACATGGAAGTGGCTTCTTCCACGTTCTTTTTCTCGTAGTTCTCTACGGCATCAAAAATGAGCTTGAAATCAGAACCTTCCGGCAGCGTCTTCAGGTAATCTTCCATATTGGAGATGCCTCCGTATTCATCGGCTTGGGCTAACATCGCCAGCATTCCGATGAAATCTTTGTTCACGCCCTTGCCGTCACGGTAGCAGTCGGCAAGTTTCACGAATGCTTGTCCGTCACCCCATCGTGCTTTCTCAATGAGGGTGTTTAATTCGTTAGTAGATGATAACTCGGTTGGATTACCTGCCGTCTCATCTAAGAACTGGTTGTCTGTGCAGCTGACCATTGCCAGCAATACTGCCATGATTGAATACAGAATCTTTTTCATGTCTTTGTACTTTTATTGTTTCAACTTTTTTCTTTCCTATTCATCGGCAAGTTCTGCCATGTTGTTTCTGAAGACGGACCTTATTACGCCCAGCATCTGGAGGGAGTTGCGAAGGTTTTGCTCCAACGATTCTTCATTGGCATAGTAGAACTCACAGGTTGCTGTGACATTCTTGAAGGTCTGGTCAATATAGACCTTCGCCAATTTCAACTCGCGTGTCATCTTGTTACAGACGGCAAGCACAAGTGCTTCTTGGCCCTCCTCAACCTCATGAAACTGGGGTAGCATCATGGAGATATATGGCTCTTCCTCATCACCTGTCAACACATAGATGGTCTTCATCTGGTAATGAAGCATGATGTCACCGTCATTATCTACTTCCGGACTGTGACCCATCTTTTCGAGGGTTTTCAGAATCAGTTCTTTCTTATTCATATCGTTGTTTCCTTCTTGCTGAGTTTTATTGTCATTAGCAAATACCTTCTTCACCTTGTCGAGGAATGACTTGATCAAATCTTTCTTTGCCATAGTTAATCCTCCTGTCTTTTGGTTAAGCTACATCCTCCTTGCCATCAGTGTCGGTATCACTATCTGTCACTTCTGATGCGCTGTCACTGTCCTCTTCCGAACTTGCCATTGCCCTGCGAAGGAACATGAGACCAGCCTCCAGATGGAGTATCATGCGTGAGAGTATCTGTTTCAGGTCTTCACCACCGAACAGTTCGCGCTCATAGAACAGCCACATACTGTCGTTGAGCTTGTTGGCCTTGACATACTTCAGGGTGCCGTTAATCGTGTCCATCACCTGATAGAAGCCCACGTTGTTCTCATTGTCAATGTCGAGCACGGCAGGTAGAGCGAGGTTCAGGAAATCCTCATCGTCTTCATTATACATATAGAGGAAGTGCTTGTCTTCGTACTCGAAACCATATCCGAAACCTTCCAATTCTTCCATCTCAAAGCCCAGTGCCTTGAATGCGTCTAAAATCTTTTCTTTCATAGTCGTATCGTTTTTGATTGTTTATACTCTGTTCATTATCATATATGGAAGCCAATTGTAGCTTGTCTGCATCCCTCATCCTTGGGAGAGAACTCGCTGCGGACTCGCTCAAACTCTCTCAGCTCACGGCTGCTGACTGATGGTGACTTATGGGAGATAGACTCTTCGAGCAAGGTCTGTGTAATGACCTTATAGGGCTTGTCCTTCTCCCTGATGCTGGCATTGAACATCTTGCGAGAGGCTACTTTGATGATGTAGCTGATGTCGCTGCAATTATAGCCCTTTGTCATGTCTGCCAGGCGCTCAAAGTCGATGCCTCCGTCAACGGGAAGTTTGGAGAGAGCAAGACGGAAAAGGCTTTCACGTGCCTTGCTGTCTGGCATATCCACGTATATCAGTTCATCGATGCGTCCTGTTCTCAGCACGGCTTTGTCGATGCGTTCAGGATGATTCGTTGCAGCAAGGACATAGATGCCCTTTTCGGCTGCGTTGTTCAGCATACACAGGAACTCGTTGGTCTCACCGTTCTGGTAGTTGCGGTCATCATTGGTACGCTGGGGCACCATCGCATCGAACTCATCAAAGAAGATGAGGGTTGGAGCCTTGCGCTCTGCCTTACGGAATACCTCTCCAATCTTCTCTTGTGTGCCATGTACGAGGGTTGATGCCAGGTCATCAGGCACAATCTTCATGAAGTTGATGCCTACTTCCTCAGCAATCTTCTCGGCGAAGAAGGTCTTGCCGCATCCTGCAGGCCCATAGAACAACAGACTTGGCGGTGTGATACCGAAAGCCTTGGCACATTCCTGGTTGTTCAGGACGTTGATGAACCCGTCCGTCACCAGTTGCTTCAGTTCGTCCATGCCCGCCACATCTCGAAAGCCGTGAACGTCCTTACGCTCTGGACGTTTGTTCTCTTTCTCAGCAGTCACCTTTACCGGCGCAGTCTGCTCCTTCTTCTCCACAGGCTTTCCCGTAGTCAGCTTGCGAAGCCATTCCTTTTCTGCGTTTGTCTTTACGTTCATATTGCCCTCCTTGTTTATCTGTTCATGGTTAGAGAGTGACGAAAGTAACCAATTTCTATCGGTACATCGTAATTATTTTTGTACACTTCATTGCCCTATCTCTATCTGACCTGCTTTACTTCTTCCACCCCATCAATGGCTGCGATGTGTGATATGATGGTCTGTAGCTCACCAAATGAATGTACCGAGAATGTGATGGTACAGTTCACGATGCAGTCCACGGCGTTCGTGATGAGTGAACCGATGGAGAGGTTCAGCTCATTGGTGATGATGTCAATCATGTCGCTCAACAAGTGGTATCGGTCAACGGCCAAAATCTGGATGGCTACGGGATAGAGTGCGGCAGGGCTTTCTTTGTAGTCAACGGACACAATAGAGTCGCCTTTCTGTGATGCAAGCCCAATGGCAATAGGACAGTTGCGCTTGTGGACGGTAATCGTGCCATCTGTTTCCTTGAAACCGATGACTTCCTCCCCTGGGATAGGGTGGCAGTTGGAACAGAAGTGGAAGTTGCTCTTCTCCTGCTTAGCAAAGTATCTCTTCAGAAATCCTTTTGCCTTGTAGGTCAGGACATGCTCCATCCAGTCTGGCTTGGGGGTGATGTCTGCATTAGTGCCTATCTCAATGATGTCACCACGATGCAGCTCCGTCTTAATGGATGCTAGCTGTCCGTTGATGCGGGCATAGTGAGCATGTTCACCGATATGGCTGTGAATCTCAAAGGCGAAGTCCAGTGCTGTAGCCCGCTTGGGGAGGTTTACAGGTTTTCCCTTGGGCGTGAAAACCAGAATGTCATCATTATAGAATGTCGTAACCACATTCTCGATGAAGTCTCCCTCTTTCTGGTGGAACTCCAAATCCTTCAGCACAGTGCGGAACTTGTCAATCCAGCGGCGCACATTATCCTCACTGCGTTCAGCCACAACTCCGAGTTGCGAGGCACGTGCCATACGTTCACTGCTGATGTGTACCTCTTCCCAACAGCCGTAATTGCTGAGCAACTGAACATGGAACGACTGGTAGCCATTTTCTTTGGGCGAATCGATGTAGTTGATGATACCACACGGTTTTTCGTTGAAGACATTGGTAAGACGGGAGTAGATATGTATGGCCATATCCTTCTCCTGTTCTTCATCTGTACAAGTGAAGACAACCTCCACGACGTGATGAAAAGGAATGTGGCTGAAGTCATCGCCCGATTTGCGCATCTTGCGCCAAATGCTGTAAGGAGCACGGTAAACAATATTGATTTGTGCATCTATGCCGTTCTGCTTCAGCACCTCACGGATTTTCTCCGTGAAAGCCGTCAGGCGTTTCTGCGGACTGTCTTTGTCCTTTTGGATGAGTCCGGCAATCATTTCGTACTCATGGGGACAACGATAGCGGAAGCTCAGGTTCTCCAGCTCAATCTTTACGTTGTACAGACCGAGGCGGTTAGCCAGAGGTGCATAGAAGAAGTCGGTTTCTCCGGCAATCTTCATCTGCTTGTCGGGACGCATACTGCTCAACGTGCGCATATTGTGCAGACGGTCTGCAAGCTTCACCAACAAGGCACGGATGTCATAGTGGATGGAGTTGAGCATCTGCTTGTAGTTATCCACCTGCTTGGAGATTTCGTAGTGGCCAGTGCTCTTCTTGGTTACGACGCTGACCAGGAAAGCCACGTCTTCACCGAAACGCTGACGGATGTCATCCATCGTATAGGCAGTATCTTCCACCACATCGTGAAGGAAGGCGGCAATGACAGGATTAGCACCCAACTTCAACTCAATGGCTACGATGGTAGCCACGGCGATGGGATGAATGATATAGGGTTCGCCCGACTTGCGCTTCTGCTCTGCATGAGCTTCGCGAGCCAGTTCAAAGGCAGCACGGATTCTTACCATGTCCTCTGCGGACACTCTCTTTTCCATTTCCATGAAGACAATCTGTGCCTTCTCCTGGATCATCTTGTCGTAATTCTGCATCATAACCAACGTCCTTTAATCGTTATACTCTAGACTTTCAACTCTAAACTTTACTGGTATATGCTTAGAGAGTGTCCAAAGTAACCGTTTCCTATCAGCAAAAATGAAAAATGCCTCCCAAATACTATTGAGAGGCAACTTCATCCGTAATATGACAAGACTACGCTATTCCATCTCAATAATAATGGCTGTATAGTTATCACCTGCTTTCTCTTCACAGATGGCACGATATTTTTCAGCCACTTGCTCCACGTCTTTAGCGCATTGCAAAGTATGAAGCAAGGTCTCGTCATCGATAGCATTATACAAACCGTCCGTGCAGAGTAAAATGCGGTCAAGCGGTTGAAGCTCCACGATTTTGACATCTGGCACAGCGTCATCCGGATGACGGGTGAAGAATGCTTTATTGATATATGGCAAACTGATGGAACTAGACTCAATGTGGTCAATGGTGCGATACTTGACATTGCCCTTGATGTCGATGACAAAGCAGCGACTGTCACCTGCATGGGCAATGGTAGCCCTGTTCCCCTCGATGCTGCACATCACAAGGGTTGTCCCCATCTGGTAGTAGCCGGATTTCTCATCAAGGATTCTACTGGCATCCTTTGCTGCATCAAGGACTTTTGACTCTGAGTCTTCCTGACTGGGATGCTGTTCCCAATAGGCAGAGAAGGATTCACATACCGTCTGGCTGGCGACCTCTCCACAGGAATGGCCGCCCATACCGTCACAGACTACAAACAAGGTTCGTTTGTCTGCAATCTCTACGATATTGAGACTGTCCTCGTTATTCATTCGAGGCCCTTTTTCTGAAAACTGAATATACTTCATACTCGATATTATTTGATGTTCCACCCCTTGTTATTCAAGAATGCTTTGCACTCATTACAGAAGGATGGAGTTTGAGAAAACTTATTTCCGTGTTCGGCATCCACCATGAAACAATGCTGATTGCGACAATGGTTCAATCCGAAGGAATGCCCCAATTCGTGCATCATCAACTTCACCAGGTGGTCATTGCTGTGTTGCTTGCCTGAAGGACGAATAGATGATATGACCGCCACGTATGCACCTACAGGACTTACACCGAATATGCCGTATGTGGGCGAAAGTTCATTGGCTTTGTATATGACCTCATTCGTTAAGCCCAACACAACATTCCCCTTGCGAAGCTTGCTTAGATCTTTAAGCAATCCCGTTCCGCTATAGCGATTCCGTTCTTTGTTGTAGTACTCCTTGGACAACACCAAAGACTCCTTCTGTAAAGAGACAGACGGATAGGCTTCTTTCAGAGCATCAGCCAGCATCTGTGCTTTCTGGACAGGAAAATCGTCATAAAGGTACAGACTGATGTCTCGGACTTTTGTTGTCTGCCTGACATCCCCCTTTGGCTCAGTCCTGTTTGATGGAGTATTCCTCTTCCCTCCCTGACAAGCCATGAGAATTGCACAAACAAGCAGTATCAGGCTTTTATAGATTACCTTATTCATAATAGTATAAATTGCCATAATTGAACTTCGTTAATGCGGATTGAACATTATCTAACTCTTTCATCCGCATTGGTACCTGTTCCACCCCGTATGTTTCTATACAGTCCTTCAGTCGACTGGTAAACTTCTCCATTTCCTTGTCAATTTCTTCTTTTGTGGCGGGTACTCCCAAATCAATGGCTTCTTGCGATTCGGAGATGATCATTCCAGAAAACAAACCATGAAGTCTGTACTTCTCTGCAAACTTATTGGCATAGCACCAAATGCCGATGCAGGTTTTGTCTCGGAGAAACTGTACATGCTTGTCTGTAATCATAAACCGCTCATATTTGCCTTTCTTGTTTGGCTTTGAGAACAAACCATATTCATTACCATGCCCCAGCATAACAATGACATTATCGGCACGGATGGCTCGCATCACATCAGAAGAAGTATTTCTCTCAGTGAGAAGTGCTCTTACATTCTCTCGCTGCTGATATAGTAACGAGAGGACTTGCGTTGTAGGATCTGTGGCATGAATGACAGTCATATCGAACCTTTACATCTTTGTTACTTCACCTCTATATAGGTCATCCGCCATATGGAGAATGAGGTCGTGCATCTCCAAGTCATCCTTATAGTATTGAGGAATCGCCTCGTACCCGATGGCAGCGCCAAGTATGTTGCCTGTAACAGCTCCAGTGCTGTCACTGTCACCACCATGATTAACGGCGGCAATCATGGCATCCTCAAAGCTGTCAAAGTGCTTCAAAGCGCAGTACAGAGCAATAGCCAATGCTTCCTCGCCTGTCCATCCTTCACCAAGATGACCGACATTCTCCAAGTCAGTCTTGCCGTTGTCGAGCAGGAAAATGGTACGTTCTGACAACTCTGCCATACGCTCCACATCGTTGTGGTAGGCGTTGTAGTGCTTGCGAATCATATCAACGCCCTCCATTATATAGTACTTCATGCTTTCCTGAGTAGGCTCAATATCACGAGCCAGCCTATAGATGACATGGGACATCAAAGCGGCAGCAATATAGCCCAATGGATGCTGGTGGGTAATTTCCGCAGCTTCACCTGCCAGCAGGTCTGCCTCTTCTATTTTCATTCTGTCTTGGACAGCCGCATATAGAGGAATTGGGGCGATACGCATCACACCACCGCATCCCTTGCTGTTGTTCATCGGATCTTTGCCACGATAGATGTCATCCAATGATGACATGCAGGTGTTGCCTGGCGCACGACGATGGTTCAGTTCCGGCACATCGCTTAACCAGCAATCTCTGTACTTGAGCGATTTCTTCCCGATTTGGGTCAGATGCCACTCGATATAGGCTCTACAGATACCATACTTCAACGAAATGCCTTGTTTCTTGGCATTCAAGAGGCCATTAGCGGTAAAGAGCGTCATCTGTGTGTCATCTGACACTACTGCCTTGCCAACTTGCTCATCTTCTTCCAACCAGTACTGCTTTGTGTCCAAGCGAGTGATACCACACTCTCCATATCGTTTCTGGATCTCTCCAAACGAGTAGATGAACTCTACGGGATAACCCAATGCGTCACCGATGGCACCACCAATCAGCGAACCGCGTATTCTGTCTTGTAATGTATTCATAGTTCTTTTGCATTTAGATATTCACGTACACTGTTCCAGTCGGGGAACTTCTCTGAACCAAACTCTATCCATTCACCAGCGAACTCACTTGTTTCATTCTTGCCTCGGTCATCTATCAGGTAATCACCTTGACACAAATCCTTTCGATGGGTAATAACCATGCGCTTGTGGAATACGTCATCAAGATACCTTGTCACCCATGCGACCTTATCAGACCAGGCGGAAGGGTTCTTCCAAGGTGCCGTAGAGAGGATGAACAAGTCGTAGTGCTTCTGCAACTCATGCACCGCTTCAATGGCTCCAGGCATGGGCTTCATCAGTCCGAACAGTCCTGATATCTCGTCCAAGCGACCTTCGTATTCCTGCTTGGCCTCCTCGCTGACCTGTGCCAATCCTGACTCGAAATCTACAAGTACATTGTCCATATCTACGAACACACGCTTCTTCCGCTCTACGCCCTTATCACGCTTGTCATAGTTATCTCGAAGTTCTGTGAGTATCGTGCAAAGTTCGTCTTCTGTCAAGATGGTCTTGAACGGATTACTTTCACCACGAGAATGGTAGAGTATCTGACCTCTTGTTGACATCAAAGCTGTACGGAACCTCTCGTTCTGTTCAAACATTGCCTGATATGCCCGACGAACAAGTTGCCCATATTCTTCAGATTGTCTGTCTATAGCGACACCCTTCCACCATACTATTTGGTCTGTATGCCAACCTGTAGAAGTCATCTTCTTGGCATTCTTGCCCTTCATGGAGCATATCTGCCTCTGTTTGTCCTTATCCTTTTGCTTCAACGACTGAAGAAATCCCTCCATGCTGCCGCACACCATGCCGTCAAAACGGAAACCATTGCTGCACAGGTTGGAAAGGACATCTGCCGGGTAGTCACTCTTTGACCATATATCTACAGCCTTCCCCCGCCATTCTAACCACTTTATATATAATCTCCTAAACATTGTCTTTCTATTTATTTGTTACATTATCACCACGCTTCTTCTACAGTATATTCGTATTTGTTGTTTTGTTTATCACAAAAAGCCTTAATTCGGTCGATGTCATCACGACCGGGCAAACATCGAAGCGCGTAGCTTAGATTTTCTTCTCTTGTAATCTCTAAAGCATCCATCAATTCATTTAAAACAATGTTTCTTACCCAACGAGTAGGTTCTGGATAACTACCAAAACATGAGCCATTATCGTCATCATGCCAAAAAGATACTTTTCCTTCTTTCACCATATATGGTGTGGTGAACTTCTTATGATTATTCTTATGTGCCATAATGCCATGCCTGCTTTTCCAAATTGTTATTTTCTCTTTATCAGAGAGCATAGAGTAACCACACTTCTATCAATCATACTACCAACCATTCCACATTTTTTGCTTCACAGGTTTCCGGAAGAGTCATCTTACCCATCATTTCCTCAATAACCAATTGTGGAACTGCGTCTTTACGGGAGCGGTTTCTTTCAAGTAATACCTGCCAGTCTGTTTCGAGATAGACGATACGAACGTGAGCATGATAAGTTTCAAAGAGGCTGATGAGAGATTCTCGCATCTGGGCCGTAATATTGGTGGCATTCCATACAAACGGCTGCTGCCGACGCAGGTATTCCTTGGCCTGTTCACGGACTATGTTGGCAACCTTGCCCTGTTTTGCTGTAGGTGGAATCTTGTTGATTCTACGGATGTCATCTAATGAAATCATGGGCAGGTCGGGCATGTTCTGCTTGATCCAAGTGTCCTTGCCTGTTCCAGGAAGTCCACTCATCAGTACAACCTCATCCCAACAGTCATCATATAGTTCCTGGTCTTTCCATACGTCACTTCCTGCAAGAAACGCCCTTTGCGTATATGATGACGGGAAAAGATAGCAGCCATCATAGCAGCCTTCCTCCTTAGCGAGTTCTTCACATAGTGCAACTTTATCAAGTACCTCCTGCTGGTCATCACAATTCCGCCCTAACATATCTGCCTTGCAGAGCATACATAACAGCCTGATTGAGAAATCCTGAACCAGCAAACCGTTTGCAGCCATCCGATGCAAGCGTAACTGTGGATTCTCTCTTTCAATGGCAACAGGTGGAAAAGAATGATAACGAATCAGCAGACAGATGGCTTCACGAATCTCCATGAGTTCTTTACTTCCACACAACCCATACTCCCTCCACAGCAGTTCACGTGCCATATTGCTCCCTGTCGGCGCATGGTGTGGCGTATGCCAATCACCGTTTATGAACTTCGTAGTACGAATCTTACCGATGTCGTGAAGCAGTGCTGCAACATACACAATATGCTGCTGCCGCTGGTTCAACTCTTTGTATTCAGGAAGCCGCTTTAAGGCATCACACACCATCCGAGTATGCACCAGCACATCACCCTCGGCATGATTGACAGGCGACTGCGGAGTTTGGCGCAACCCATCCTCATACCGACTGAGTGCCGTTTGTTCTATGTTGTTCCAATCTATCATCTATACAAACAATTCTTCCATCTTCTTTGTTATTCTGTTGGGTACAATAGGACGGTCGAGCCAATGCGACTGTGATTCCTCCACCGTCTGAAGGAAGGAGGCGCGGACGTATTTCATTCTGTCAACCACCTCACCGTTTTCCTCTACCTTAATATATATGCCCTCCATCGTCCGACTGCTGTCAGTCTCACGGCACACACGGTCAGCATCCAATCCCAATTTCTCAGCATCCTCACGCACATGCTCTATATGTTGAGCTGAGATATAATTGGAATTACCCAAGAATTTCAGCATCTCCGCTGTTGAACTGAACTTTCCAGTGGCAAGACCTGGCACTGAACATATCGGTAAGTCTTTCAGCAACTGATGGCGCGACGGAGTATCAAGGAACTTTCCTGTCTCACGGTCCAGTACATCGAACTCCATGAAATAATGGGGCAATAGGTCGTAATAGATGCTATGCTTGGCATACATCCATTCGCCATACATGATGTATCGATGTCCAAACACTTCATACAGACGGTCTTTATGCACGGCTCCCCACTGCTTCATCAGGTCGTAATGCCGTTCACGATAACCGCCTGTCAGGAAGTGTCCACGGCTCTGTAGGCGCAACTCCCCATCATCAGTAAATGAGACAGCGGAGTTGGCACCGTCTATCTTCTCTTCCAATACGACATTCCGTCCAGCAATGTCACTGAAAGGCCGCTTACGTAAGTCCTCATCGCCAGGCTGCAAACGCGTCCCCTGAATATGAGGGGTACGCAGGTATTTGATGATTGTGTCTTCTAACTTCATAATCTAAACTTTAGCGACCATTACTCTGTGATTAGTCACCGACATGAATTTCACATCCCTGCATCCGTTCTCCAAGAAAAGCCGCTTAAGGTCATCATTCGTGAAGATATGAATGCTCCGGATTATCATCTGGCTTTGAAGGCACCGACACAATGACATAATTCCTTGCCAGACGAATGGCATTGCGCACCACCGCCTCCGTGTCTGGGATATGCTCCATCACCTCCAGCATCGTCACTACGTCAAACGATTTGTCGGGCGCATCCCACGTACAGATGTCCGCTTGAATGGGATGCAGATTGCTGACACCTCCATCGTGCAGACACTGTAGCAGTTCCACCCGACGGGGCAATATATCAAGACTTGTCACCTCCATGTCAGGGAAGTCGCGCAACAGTGGGAAGAGGAATACACCCCTCCCGCTGCCCACATCAAGCAAATCCTGACATAAGCCCGCAGGTACAATCCCATGGAGGAATCCCTGTACCATCTGCACCCTCGGCAGGTCATCCTTTACTTTGAAATAATGCTCCTTCCGTTCAGGCACATCATCCTTCCCTATGTGTCTCTTCTCATAGCCTCGCCTATAGGCTTCGAGGAGGGCTATCAAATATTGCTGTTCCATTATTTCTTTCTAAATGCTTTTTCCCAATACTCATTGGCTTCACCGCCATATTCTTCGGTCAGCAAGGCCATAAACAAAGCGACATCATGTTCGTTGTATGTACAACTATATTGTTCCGGTTCTCGGTTTACCGTCAATTCTGTTATTTTGCATGTTTTACCATCATCTTCATACTTGGCAACATAGATACAGAATCCCGTCCAACTACGGTAATACCTGATAGTCGTTTCATCGCAGTACATAAACCAATGGTCTTCCATCGCATCTGGTATGTGACCATACTTCACGATGCGCATGGCTGCACTCGGAATGTTCTCATCCATTGGAATAGTGGTTTGCTTATCGGGCATAGGCTCAATGTTCCAACTATCCTTTGTGGCAATTTTGGTCTTTTGGTGGATGGGATTCTCCCCGTTGAACCGTTTGGCAGAGTTACCAGCCCCCATCTTCCACATCAAGAGGGCTTGACGACCAAGTTCCTCCTGCTTTATTTCCGCTGCATATCTTGCAATGAAATCACATTGTTCCCGTGTTTCTGGAGTATGTCTGTAGGCTGACTTTGGGCAATCGGAGAAAGCTTTCTTCAATGCATCCTGCGTCTTCTTGTAGTCGAAATCATGCTGGTGAGAAAGCAGACACCCCACGATGGTTCCTGTCCGACCAACACCTCCCCAGCAATGGATATATACCTTATTCCCATCACTTTCATTCAGTATTCCATATATCTGCCCAATCAATTCTTTTACAGATTCTATGCTTACTGGTATCGATACGTCATGAATCGGGAATCTGATATGCTGCATCCTTGAACCAAGCAATTGATTGTAAGGGTGCAATTCTCCTTCTTCCGTCAAATCTATAAAGTGGGTAATGCCAAATCGTTCAAATTGTTTAATCTTCTCAATGCTTTTCCTGTCATCAATATCCCTGGGGTATTCTCCTGCATATAACCTGTCCATAACCATATAGCTGTTACGGATTGGCTTGCACGGAGATAGAACCACCACGAAGTGTTTGGGCAAAATGACATTCTCCACATCAATAGCAGCCTGAAACAACGGTGCAATCTCCTCAGTCTTGAATCCAGCAATGCCACAACCGATCTGAGTCACATAGAATTTAAGGTCCGGCCGTGTCATCGCAAAACGGATGAACTCATCCACGTATGGCCTGATGGTCTCGACACCACCTTGCATCGTGGGAATAGCATAGCTCTGACCTTGAAGTCCAACACCCTGACCCCAAATTGCTCCAAAGCGATTGTAGGCAAGTCGTGCTGCGCCACCGGCATGTGCTCCAGCGAGATTGCTACCAAAAACGAATATCTCATTCGGCTTCAACTCCGTTATTCTATCTGGTGTATATTCTCTGTTGTACATAGTTTCTACTTTCTTGATTTTATAATCTCTTCTGCCTCTTTACGCATCTTGTCCAGTTCACCATAACAGTCATTGATATTCTTGAACTTTACCACTACTTTGGCGTTTTGGTCAATGAAGCCGTATAATTCGATTTCTTCATCGTCGGTCATTCCATAGCCGTCTTCATCCATATAATAGCGACCATCGGGATTAATCTGCCAACTGACTTCTGCCACTCCATTCTCAAAATGACGTATGAATGAAGGGAAGTGAAAAGAGAGTGCCCTTGCTGTGGCTACGGCACCTTCTGGTAAATTCTTCAACGACTCCCAATCTATATCATCTACAGTAACTGTCACAAGTTTCTGCTCTTTGTCCATGAACTCATAGGCACGTCTCGTGTTATGGTTTATAAGAAAACGATGTTTCCACCATCCCCACATTGTTTCACCAATCACAGCCATCCCCTCACCAAGGTCAGAATACTCATAAGGACGCTCCTTGTATTCATCGGTATTTAAGACTTTGTAGAGCATTTCTTCATCACTCTCATGTCCCATCATTTTGCTGATTATGTCGTATAAGCTCATAGCGTTTCGTGTTTAGAATGGAAAATCATCTTCATTTTCATCTATCGAGGTTATAACCTGACTCATTTGTGCAGCAAACGCATCTGGCAAATTCATTCTGGCACTTTCATCACTTGCCTCCGCTCTCTTATCATATTCTTCATCGGTCATTATTTTGTATTTCTTTGGAAGGACATAATAAAGGTGCTTCTGAACAATAGATGCAAGTTTCTCCTTATAGTCATAGTCTGAGATAGGCTCGCGATTGAGGTCTTTGTATTCTTCGCAGTCACTTACAATACTCCGCACTCTGCTTTCCCACATGCGAAATGCTGTTACTACATCATCATTACCCATCTTCTCTAAATAGTACAGGGCTATGGAAACATTGGCAAAATCAGATGCGGTCATCACCTCACGTCGATGGGATGCATAGTCTGTTGACACTCCATTGAAGGGTTCCAATGGAATGCAATATCCTGTACTATTTCATACAAGGTATCTGTTGCCTCGGCATCATCAATATGTCTTTCAGCATGTGACAATGCCATTAGGTAGTCCGTCTTGCTCATCTTGCTTTTGTCTATCACAAAGTCGCTATCCTCTGCCAGCCTACGGCAGATGAAGTAATAATCCCTACCTTCATGGAACAGGTCGATATGATTCTTGAGATATAGCTTCGGAAAATGGCGAATAACAACCCAAGCGCACTTCTCTTCGTGGTAGGTCTCCCAAAGTGCCTGCACCTGCGGCTCAAAGGAGGCATCCCACAAGTCGAGAAGCCTTGAATATGCCCAGTTCCTGTCAGAAACGCCAGAATCAAGAAAGGCTGACATTATCATCTTCTGGTCTCTCCAGTCAAGACCGAAGAAACGTCTCTGAATTTCATTACGAGCGTCAGTCACTTTGCCACTCTTCTTGTTCGTATAGTTTCTGATGACTGTGGCAATGGGGGTGTTTTTTGATACTATTCTCATGTTCGTTTTGTTTGAGAATTAACTTCGTTGATTTTAGGGTGCGTCACAGCAGAGTTCAAGTAAACTTGTCTCTGCGTTCGACTTGTACTAAAATTCTAATCTAAATCCTTTTGACTTCATTTCCTTGTATTTGTCAGGGTTGAACCTGTAATGGACGGGAACTGTTCTTGCTGCATCCCTTGGACGGTCACCTGTCTCTTCCAGAACACCTAACTTCAGCATCTTGTTAGCAAAGTTCCTGCGGTCGAAATGCACTTCCAGAATGGCTTCATACAATGCCTGCAACTGAGACATGGTGAAGACATCGGGCAGCAACTCAAAACCGATGGGCTGGAAGTGTATCTGCTCTTTCAGATGCTTCAGAGCCATACGGAGAATCTTCTCATGGTCGAAGGCCAACTGCGGTACATCCCCAATGGGAAACCATTGCGCATTCCTTGCGTCATCACCACCTTTCACAGCCCCTTTCTGCACCAGCGCATAGTAGGCAATGGTAATGACTCGTCCTCGTGGGTCTCTGTCAACATCTGAGAAGCAGCCCAACTGCTCCAGAAAACCTCTCTCCACATCAAACTCCGTCTCTTCTTTCAGTTCCCGGAGAGCGCCAGCTTCCGTGGTCTCGTCCATCTTCAGGAATCCACCGGGAAAGGCCCAACGCCCCTTATAGGGTTCGATACCTCTTTCTATCAGGAGCACCGACAGTCCTTCTTTCACATCATAACCGAATATCACACAGTCCGTAGTGACTGACGGACGCGGATATTCATACGTATAAACACCTTTCGTCGTTTTCATATCTTGCGTAATTTTGACGCAAAGGTGCGAATATAATCTGAAATCGCAAAACTTTTTGCGTAAAAATTACGCAATCATGTAATTTTTGTTTAGCTATCTCTTCAAAAGCCACTTCACTAACGGATTGACGACATCTCCTAAATCCGCAGGCGAAGCGTCCAACGATTTTTTATTCGCAACGATGCAAATACAATACTGAGGGTTCTCTACAGGGAACAACCCTGCAAACTGAATCTGCTTTCCCGCAGGCTGCGACTTCTCCTCGTCATCCGCTGCATAAACATTCTCTGTCGTGGTATATCCGTACCAGTCCGTATCAGCCGTCAACCATGCCAGTTGGGGTGATTCGGCCCTTTCTACTCGCAATACATCTTTCAGGTTCATCAGGTTCGTATCGGTAAATACATTCTCCTCAACATTCACGCTGTCAGCCTTCATCGTCGGAATAATCATCGTACCTTGATGAGCCAGACTATTATAACCCACTGCTATGATAATAGGACTGGTCGATGGATTCTCCGTATCAGTCAACTCTCGCCATGTCCTCTCTGCCACACTCCTTCGGTAACCGTTCATAATGGCCTGACGTATCACGTCATCATTAACTGTCTTAATAGCACTCCGATATGTCATTGTTCCGCAAACGCTGTCCAATGACAGACTGTCATTCTCCAATGCCATCACCGTATGAAACGGTTTTATCAATGAACCGGAACACGAATGTACGAGTAGTTTCCCTGCTTCTTCCTTCTCTGTATCTCGATCCAGCCTTACCCATGCTTTTAACCGACCCGACTTAGCATCAACGACTACCATCTGAGCATCCTCCATCTGATCCTGTTTCATCAGCTTCTCCAACAACTTCGTCGCTTTCTTCGTTATCTTCTTGTCTATAGTCGTACACTCGTCCAACGAATACAATTCATCTGGGTCATCCATCCAAATGGAAACGACATTATTGGTTGGTTCATAGACACTGACTATGCCACGCTTGATACCTTTGGTAGCATAGAACATACTTATGTTTGCACTATCCTCAGCCAGCGTCTGCTTCGAGAATCTCAAGTCCCGGTATTCTATTTCCGTGATGTTTTTGTGCAAGACCAAGTCGTAGATGCCCTTCTTCCCGTCCTTTGTTACGATAGCGTACTTTGGGTTATCACAAATATCAACCCACTCATATTCCTTGAGGTCATACTGAGGAAGGTTCTTCTGACAGTCGTTGGCTTCATCATTCAGATAGATCGTATCGTTTGCAGTTCCCCCATCGTCCGTATAGTAGGTATCTATGATCATATCCTCATTAGGATCCACCTTGATGCTGTCAACAGCCTCCGTCACTTCTTGTGCTGTCGTAAGGGTTGGCACCAACAATACTGCCAGTACCGACCAGTTCCTGAAATACAAACTCTTTGCCATACCAATTCTTATTTTACGATTTCACCTTTTCCATTCACAATCACATTGTCACTATTCGACACCTCACACAAGTACAGGTCGTAGCCAATAGCCTCGATGTTCTTATAAAGAGGCATCGTCACGACGTGACCATCAGCACTCATCAGCCCCTCGTAACCGTCACCTGCCACGTATGCCCTCATCTTTGCATTAGCTGCAGGATGGTATGCCTCGATAGTAGTATCTACCACATTGCCTTCATCATCAGTTGTCTTGTTGGTGCGGTACAGAACCTCTTCCTTATTGTATTCCAACACTCTTACATCAGAAATATAGAAGTCATTGATAAGCTCACCTTGGAGGGAGTATTTCCTCATGGTATGATCAGCAAGGGTCATATCCACCATCCCCTCACATACCCACATCGAGCACTCTGTCAGCGGAATGATAGTCTTCAAGTCCTTATCCAACAAGCTTCTCTCCTTACCCTTGGCGACAATCCACATCTCAAGGTCGTTAGTCGGACTGATAGAACTATACTCTTGGGGTAACACCACTCTTCCAGCCTTATCGATAAGACCACAAAGTTCACCGTCATCAGTATCCACCACGCAGTACCCACCGTGGAACACATAGCCCTCCATATTCGGGATATACGGCATTTTCTGGTCAATGACCACTTTTCCCGTCCCGTCAATGAACTTGATATAACCATTATCATCCACACTGGCCAGTCCATCAGAGAACACCCAAGCATGGTCATATTTCGGTTCAATGATAACCTTACCCGTGTTCTTGCTGAAATAGCCACGTTTCCAGCCGTTGCTGTAGCAGACCAAGGTGTCCCTCCCCAGCGGCTTTGCAATCCAGGCAATGTGCTTTATCAACTTCTCGCCCGTGCGCTTGTTGTAGATATACCCCTTCCCATCCTCCGTGTTATGGAAATAGATGTCGCGGTTGATATACTCTGAGTGATAGCAGTACTCATCATCGCAGTAATGCGGCTTGTAATACCGGTCATAAACCACATCTACACCTGCGCACACAAGGGCAAGTGCGAAAAACGCCATGACGATTGCGCCACTCGTGGCGAACAGCCCCCAGACGCACTTGGCAAACTTGCCGTCTCTCTTGTACCCGAATAGTCCGAAGAACCATCCTAATGTCTGACAGAAGCCCTTCCGCAATACTGCGAAAAACAGGCCAACACTTACTTTCTCCATCTTTACTTTTCTTTTATTTGTTACACATCATTTTTCAATTAGCTCTAGGTACTCAGCATACTCTGGGAACCACTTATCAAGAAGTCCATCCACCTTTGCCTCTATCTCTGGTGTGATATTCTTGCACACCTTCTGATAGGTGACGGACAACGAAGCAATCTCGTCAAACCATCCGATAATTGGCAACCGTTTAGCATCCAAAATGTCAATTGGCAATACCAAGTATGACAAAGTGGAAAACACCAGCATCTTGTCCTTCCACGGAGTTTCTTTGTTTATCATCACATAGTAGAGGAGCAATACTGGTCTAGTAGTCACTCTCCCTGCTGTTCGTGCATAAATGCTAATCCTTTCCATAAGGACATCGTAATTGATAATCTTTTCTCTTCTCATAATTGTATTCTTTTGCGTTACTGATATATATGATGCCACTTGTTTCGAATATCTATCAAAAAAAATGCGGAAGAAATCAAAAACCTCTTCCGCACCACTTGGCTTAGCAATTAACATCCATCATCAGGGATGTTTGATTACCGGCTTCTTCAGCAGATAAGCACTCTTCGGATTCCTTACAAGTCCGTCGTATGCAAGAATAACCGCAATATCATTTGCTTGATGGTAAGTCTTCATATAATCTACAGTTACCCCCTCAATATCGAAATCCGGCAGATTTCTCGTATCACACCAAAGCTCAAATGCAGCCTTGCCTTCTGGAGTCAGGTTCTGCAATTGCTTAATAACGCTTTCAAGCAACTTCTTGTTGGATGCGGGATAGTCATTGTCCAACAATATCTCTTTCAGTTCTTCAGATGTATAGTTCATATTTATCGTATTATGCATTGTTAATAATGTCCTTTGTCAACTCTCTTACCATGGACTCACCAAAATATTTGGCATCTGTTTCCATAGGATTATAGGTATATCCCCACGGGTCGTATGCGCTGGGCATATCCAATGTATAAACATCTCTGCCAACAGTCCATTCCTTGATGGTGGCCTCGTCAATAGGGAACTTCGATGGATTCTCTATCGCCTCGTTCTGTAATTGATGACGAGCCTCATGTGCTACCGTATCAACAACGTGCATCAATTGTCCTGGGTCTGCAAGCATGTCTATATTAAGATGAACATATCCGTCACCCGCATTATAGCCATACGTGTACATCCCATTCTCTATGGGGAACTGTTCCCATACGATACCTTTGAAATTGATGCCCATCGCTTCACCGATACCGTTGGCATACTCTTGGATAACCTTATTGCGTGCATCCAAATCCATCATTCCCCAAGCGCGAATAACTTCTGGGATGAAACAAGCCTTGGCAACATCTGCACATTCTTTCACACCATACTCTCGGGCTTCAACAATCTCCTTGCTTTCTGGAACAGCATCCGTATATTCCTTGATAGAATTCACGAAGTCGCTCCATACGTCTTTAACTACGTTGTATTCAGTTTTTACTTCCTGAACTTCAGGTAAGGATGGGATCTCCTGGACTTCCTTTGTCATTTCGTTTATTTCGTTCATCATGTCACTCCTTATATAATTTCACAATAGCCTTTTTCCACGATACGAACCGGATTACTTGCCAAATACCAGCATGGCGACTCAACACGCAGTCTTTGCCCACTTTCTATGCTGCTATTATTTGATTCCTGATAATACATCCCGGTATCAGTCTTAGCTACAATCTCTGTTTGGCCATCCCTGATGATACCGCCTGCCTGTATCATCTGAACAACCTGCTGACAGCGACCTTGCAACTCCTTTGCAGACAACGTGTCACAATCAGCGACCATCGTTGACCACCAACTCTTTAAACTGATAGGAGGCTGACCAATGTTTCCCATCCTGATGTTCCACTCCTTCAAAACATTTCTCATCCGTTCGAAGGAAATAGCACCCACAGAGGCTTGATACATTGGTTCATAGACTCCCTGAAAATCGTTGGCATACATGAGGAAAGCCTGACACACCTCGGTCATTGCATTCCTCGTTCCCATTTCTCTTCTTTCAGGTTTCTTTTTCCTCTCTGGTCGAAGAATCCCTAATAGCCGTTCCCTGTTGGTGTATGCTAAATAAGCAGTTCCCAACAGCACAGCTACAATAACTACATTTTTTGCTGTACTCATATCCATCATATCATTATTTTAGGTTTGTTTATCTTAACCCATGATGCGGCATCGTCTTTATCGCATGTAATAACCGCTTGGCCCTGCTGCAGCAGTGGTATCAGCCCCTGCTGGTCAAGGCGGAGTCCGAGGGCAGAAGCCATCACTTCGACATCTTCCTTTGCCGACAGTCGATGTGCAATCTTATAGTTCGTGTTTCTAATAGCATCATCAATCAGCCTTGTCGGGACTTGATCCACAATCATCAGTCCTTCACCATAGCCGCGAATCTCCGACAGCATGTTACCGAACAAGTCTGCCACTACCTGCTGCGGATTGCCTACTCCCGCAAGGTCTGCTCTTGGTCTGGCCAGCACATTATGGGCTTCCTCCACCACAGTAAGATGGAGCAATTCGTTCTTTTGGGCGTTCCTCCGATAATTCTCGTCATAGTTATATGCTGAAATTCTGTATTCATACAGCGACAACATCAGCAGCGACATTATCAAAGCCTTGTCTTTCTGATTGGCTATCTTACTGAGATTTACTACCGTTGTCTGGTTGAACAGTTTTTCGTACGAGGTAGAGCGAAACACATTCATAATCTCACCACGTTTTCCACGCACAAGATACTGGAAACGTGTGTCTAATGCCGCTGCCAGTCCATTGGCAACCTCCTGAGAATACCCTCGCCCGTTCAGAATCTTTCTGGCAACAGGAAGCACTTTGTCCAACTTCGGATAATCTTCTTTCTGTTTTGTCTCTCCGCTAGTGAACTCGTACTTATATGTTTCACTCATGAACGTAAAGAAGGCTTCTTCCATGATGACGGGCAGAATGTCACTACTGGGAAGTGATGCATTAATCAGTGCCGTCAGTTGTTCACAGCGGGTCAACAGGTCAATGGGGACACCTTCCACTGCTGCTGGTTGGAATGGGTTCAACTTCAGTGGACTTAACGCTCTTGCACCCTCCTTCACACCAAACATCTCCAGGTTCTTCACTCCGGGCATATAGATATTGATAGGATTATCCGGATGTTCCTCATTCCACTTGACAGCCCATCTGACGTATTCGTCCTTGACAGGTTCAATAATCAGCACAGGAATATCCCTGTTCAGTACCTCATTGATGATAGTCTTGCAAGTGGTCGTCTTGCCACATCCGGTACTGCCCACTATCAGGCTGTGCTTCACCAGCGAGTTCACGTCAATGCTATAGTCATTACCTTGCACTACGCCCGAGTCTATAATCTTACCCATAGACAACATTCCCTTGCAGTCATTGGCTCCGGGGTTATTAGCGAAGCGCACGGATGACCGAACGAAACGCAAACCCGGCACATCTTTTCGTGGCAAAGAAGTTTCCAAAGACAGCTCTTCCGTGTTCAGCGGTGTACTGAGATACTGGTAAGCATTACCTAGCATGTGCCATTCTGTCTGTAGTGGCTCACCCTCTTTGACTACAGCATCAGGATGAACCACTGGAATCAATTCAAAGCCCTTCATAGCCTTGATAGCCTCTGGCTGATGCAACAAGTGCAAACGAATAGGCTCAATATAGGTTTCGTCACCCGAATAAATGGAACGCAACATACCTAACACAGTAGTCACATCTTCATCACGATAGCCCATCACGTAAGTTCCAACATTCCAAAAACCAAGATTACGCCCCTTACGCAGTCTTTCACAGTGCATGTCCGTCAGTTTCTCCGTAAACTGGGCGAATTTGTTCAAATAGTTTTTGGCTACCGTGCGTCCCACAGAGATGCTTTGGCTGGAAGAATAGCTACGATTAGTTCCTATACTGGTCCCCCAAAGTGTTGCAGCGGCCAGCGTAGCTCCGGCAGAAGCCACTGTCATAATAGGACCTCCCAATGCACTCGCAGCGGTATTCAGAATCTGGCCCAACCCGAAATTAAACCCTAAACTCGTACCTTTCGACTCTCCTTCACTCTTAAACTCGCTATCAGACACTTGTGCCGACACCTCAGAATGAATGTCGCCGCCTATCTCCTGGTAGCGATTGATAATTTCTGCTGTCTCTTCATCACTCATCGGTTTGGCCACAATAATCAGACTGAAATCAGCCTCCTCGTTCCGTTCTGTTCTGATACCAAAGGCTAACTGATCCAATGTCTGCGCAAACTTACTCTGTGTCTCTTTCCTAAATGATGGAATACCAGTTACAGCACCTCCCACTGAATAGGAATCTAGTACGCCCGACAATTCCATTATTCCTTTAGCACGTTCATCAAACGATGTCGCTTTTAGATTGTCAATAGGTTCTGCCTCTATGCCTGGCATGCAGTTAATCAGCGCACTGCGCAACAATCCGATTCCACCTTCCAGAGAGTTGCCCTGCAATCCAATGTACAGGTTAGTCTCTCCATGTCGCCGTTGCAACAGGAAGATGGTCTTGCATTTCCATGCATGCAGTGATGATAAAACAGCCTGCCACTTCGTCAGCAAATCGTAGTTGTCTGCCTGCGACGGATGCACAGGAATCCTATGGACCTTGATCCAACTGATGGGTTTGTTCTTCTGCCCGGGTTCGCGGGCTGCAATGAATGCAGGACGCGATGTCATATCCTCCAGATACGACCGTTCCATCATATACTCCAGCATCGGACTTGTCAAGTCCAATGGCATCTGGAAGGGTTCGTCACGCAAGGCTGCTATACTCGTCTGATAGTCGTACGCCCTGGTTATTTGCTTGATTAGGTTTCTGCTCATATTTATATGCCTTTATATTACGATTTCTGGAATAGTCAGTTCCGCATTATCAACTTTGATAGTACCACCCACTTTGATGATCCCTTCTTCATTTACTAAAATATCGGGAGATAATTTCGCTGGGTAATCATAGCTCATTATCTCTTTTACAAATTTCCCATCAACATTTGAGAGGTCACCGGAACGAATGGCTTTTACAATCTCTGCAATAGCGCCAATTGCAATAAACACGCTACCAATCACTGCACCTATTACTCCCTTGATAAGGACACTAATTATCCCATCTGAGGGAACCATAATCGATTCGTTGATAGTATTAGTTTTGTCAGTAATTATCGAATAGTTAATAACCAACTCTCTTCTAAATATAAAATTCCCTTTAATGGTATTCTCCATCAGAAAATCTCTCTTCTCATATGGTAGTGGCACACCTTTCTTGATAAGGTCGCAGGCACCTAAGTATTTGCCCTCACAAGTAAAGCTGATGGCTACATCATTGGACGCAGCGATTGTACCAACCACATCCTCGTCCAGATGACACAATCCCACAGCAACTGTTTCTTGCGGGTCCTTGGACTGCACAAGTCTGAGAGGCGACTGTCGTATTTTGGCGAAATTGATAGACGGTAGATTGACATAGCCCTTCTTGCCCAACAGATATTCTGGTACGACATACCACTTGCTGTGTCCACCTGTAATTATTAGCAGTTCCACATCCTCGGGCTTTTTAGGGCATTCCAAGTCGTTATATTGAGCTTCATCCACTTCATCAAACGCCCCCATCAACAGATCTGCCCACTGTTTCCAATGCTTTTCTGTAAAGGTTTCAAAGTACTTCCTACTGATCGAGAATCTTTTGTTACCATTCACAACAGGTACACCATATTCTGTCAGCATATCTCTGAATTCCGTAATCTCATCTGGCTCTGGTAATACGGTGCTGTCTCTGAGGACACCTGATATAGTCAACTCCTTCCATTTCTTCACCCTACGGCGCAGTTTGTTGACAACCTTCTCGCCCGAAGTGGATGGCTTTGTCTGCATGCCGTTGACAAATCGCTCTGCCTCTAAAATGATGGCATCGTCTATCTCACGACCACCACATAAGCCAGGGGTGCTGATAGACGGATAGGTGAAGATGTCATCAATTTCCAGTCTGCCATTCTCTACGCGGTAGGTGCACAGCACAATATCCGTAGTTCCGGCACCCATATCCACCATCATGGCCTTATACTTCCGTCGTTCATGCAGCATTCCTGCCTGTTTCAACTCCGTGCTCTTTTCATGGATTACGGCCAGTATCGCCGCCGTTGGCTCGTCCTTCAGGGCGATGTCTTCTTCTTTGCAGAATCCGGCATCTACCACACTCTGCTTCATCAGTGTTCTGGCGTATGAGTTCCACTTGGCAGGATAACTCACATACACCTTCACCTCATCTGCTGGGTCGAAGGCACCGACATTCAACAGGTTCTGATACTGATCATATACATAGCGCAGGAACCCCTTTATCAGTCCTTCAGCCTGATTCCGTTTCCCTTCGTCATCCGAAATCAAGTCCATCTTGAAGTTCTTGTACAGTGTTCCCTCTGCATTCGAGTCGTACTTCGCCTGGGCATCATACCCATAATACATCTCTGAAAATTCCTGTGTTTGAAAGGCTATTGTCGGTATTGTCCGCTGTCCGTTGATAGCCAGCGGCACAATCCTGTTTTCTGCCCCCACATTATGTACTCGCACTACAGTTGTACTCGTCCCAAAGTCTATTCCTATGATTCTTGTTGCCATATTAATAGATATTTCCTTGTTATTCTTACTCAACTATCACCTTATAAGAGAGAATCGTATTGCTTGCTGCAATGCGCTTCTGGATATATGTTTCACCTGCTGTTAACCCCACAAGTTTGTTGTCTTGAATAGCAGCTATCACGCCATCAGCAAAAACGAACGAGTCACCATCTTCACACGTTAGTGTACCATTCACTTGCAGTCTCAGCGTATCCGGCTGTAGCTTATAGTATGTGAATGGCCCCATCTTTGTCATCACTCCCAAAGCATTCTCTGTAAGTTCCGTTATATACCAATTATATCGCCGCTGGTAGCCAAACCCGTTTGACTGCAGGGTAATCATGGCTCCAATCTGTGCCCACCATCCATACGTCATCAAGTCAAAGCCATACGAGAAGTAGTTGTCATAACCCGTGTAAGTATGATCATCGTTGATTGTTAGCAATTCATAATACCCCTGCTCCAGATTTCCCCAAAGCCAACTGCCTATGATACTTATATCTCCAACAGAGTCTGAAGAAGTATCATCACCTTTGACAAAAGTCACACTATCAACCTGCTCGATGGGGATATCCTGTTCTCTACCATCTTTGTAGTGAACTCTCATGGTGTTTTGAGCCATAAGAGTCACACTACACAGTAATAGCGAGAGTATCAGACCTACTTTCATTCTCATACGCTTCAACCCTTTTTGCATGATCTACTTGCTAATCTTGAACCCCAACTTCATGATGAGTTTTAGCGTACCAATAGAAGTATTCCTATCATACTTCTTCTCTGATTCAGGTAGTTCTTCGTAGGGAATCAGACATGGATGCGTTTTCTGTTCATCATTACGCTGTTCGCCATACGTCCATCCCTGCCGGATACGAGTCTCCGACCATACCTCATGCACGTTCTTCGACATCTGTTCCACCAACTGCTTCAATTCTTCTGGCAGCTCAACACCCGTGGTGTCTATTGGCTGCGGTGTGTACGTTTTCTGTTTCATACTTTTCTTGCATTCTAAAATTGATAACAATAATAGAGATGTAACGGGCATGAAAAATCTATCTCCATGCACATTTTTCGTTCTTTGTTCAATCAATATAATAACTTCTTTTTTCTGAATCTGTTAATTTACGATTCTTAAATTGTTCTCTTGTCTTCTTCAATAATTCTTCTAGTGAACAGAATGGTATTACTTTCATAATAGACCTCTCCTTAAATCCATTATCTGCTAGTATTAATATATTCTTTGAATCATTACTAAACAATGCTTTCCGAGAGAAAGGAACATTAGATTCAGAAATATGAAAAGAGTCTATTAGTATCCCGGAACTTGTTTCAAAAATATCTATTGCTCCATTTATTGTTGTTGTGATAATATATTTTACATCCCGGCTAAAATCAGCATATATAACACGATTTTCAAATATATGATTGCATATTTCGTTATGTATCAGTTTCCCAGTTACTATGTCCCAAATATGAACCATATGGTTTTGTGATGCAGAGACTATCAGTTTTCCATCAGAACTAAATTGGATAGAGTTACCCCAATAGTTGTGAGGCATTTCTAATTCCCTGATAAATTCTCCTGTTTGAGTGTTCCAAAGTTGTATAGTTTTCTCCCAAGCCACAGTGGCAACCATTTCGCTTTCAGGATTAAATGCACCAATTAATGACCTCCGGTTCCTATTCTGTGTTTCATCAAATTCTCTTATGATTGTACCATCCACCGTGTTCCACAGAAACATCTTACCCTCTTTGAAAGCAGTAATAGCCAAGTCTCCATTAGGGCTAATAGACATAAAGTGAACATTCTCTTCTTTAGGGAAAAATGATTGCGGAATTTGCATTGTAACAGGTCGACTTATGGGGTAAAAATCTCGCGTACTTAATCGAAGCACCCTCAATCCATTAGATTTGTACACCGTGTCCCCCTCTGAATCAACAAAAACGGAATAGTCATCATCATTAAGGAGATGGCTCAAATCCTGATCCTCTACTGTTAAGATTTTACCGCTACTAACAGAAAACAATCGAGATAGTTCTGTACAACTTGCAGCAACAGCAATGTCTGCATTAGGGAATAATGCCATAGAAAAAACCGGAGATTGATATTCAATTGTTTCTTTTGTTTTCGATAAATCCCATAATCTTATTGTTTCATCACTTGAAGTTGACAACAATCTATTTCCATCATCACTAAATATCAGATGAGTGATTTGAGAATTATGTCCAACTAACGACTTAATCAATTTACATTCCTTTTTGTTTTTGTCAAACTCCCATAAACAAATATCCTTATATGATGCTGTAGCAATCATCTTCTCATCTGGGCTAAAACAAGCCCACCAAGCACCACCTTTACGTTCAATCGGAGGACAGAACAACTTATAATCATCATTAACATCCAACAAGTAAACTTTTGTATCATCTGTGGCAATAATCAAACTACCATCTTTGTTATAACTAGCGCATCTGACAACACCAAATTCATGTAATTCTAAAGTCTTAACATGCAAATCATGCCCATCACTTGCCAAATCCCATATTTTCAAAGTATAATCATCGGATCCTGTCAAAACATACCTACTATCAGGGCTAAAACTTACAACACGGACTGCATTTGAATGCCCAACTAGCTCCCTAATAGGTTTATCCAACTTATTTATGTCCCATATTCTGACAATGGAATCCGCAGTAGCTGTAGCAATTTTTTTCCCATCTGGACTAAACGATGCAAAACCGACACAAGATGGATGGGGGATAATATTTTTCACCTCATAAGTTTTCGCATTCCAAACAATAGCTGTATTATCATTAGATGATGTGACAAATAGGCTCCTATCGCCATTAAAACAAATAGAATGAATGACATCAGTATGATTTGACAAAACTCTCTCAACACTCCCAGAATAAGCATCCCATATAATAATGGAAGAATCTCTGGAAACAGAAACCACATTAGATTTATCTGATGAAAAGGCAGAAGAGTTTACACAATCAGAGTGTCCTTTAAACACCCCTGTATGCCTTTTCAAGGCCTTTCTCAAAACCCGTTCAGCCTCGGGTGTATATGGTCTATTGGGATTCTTTAAATCTTCTGGCAAAATATCTAAAGCAAGACGTTTAGCTAAGAGTGCGTCTCCATCATCAATTATTATGTTTGCCTTTTCGGCAACAAAACGACTTTGGGCAATCAGCAATCTCTCTTTGTCCTCTCGCTCCTTTCGTTCCTTTTCCGCTTTCTCTATAGCATATCGATTCCACAAGTCAGCAAAGCGTATATCTTTTTCATTAAGAGTCCCTGCAAGAATCTTCACGAATGCATGATCTCTTCCTGTTGTATGAATGTCACCGGCAATTAGTTCTACTGGGTCAGTTTTGTCCTCACTCAATTCTAACAATGTCTTAGGGAAACATTCCTTTTCCTTATTTTCATCATCTTGGTGTGGCTTCCCATCCACAATGAAAGGAAAGACTCTTCTTTTGTTCTTTTGAGAAAGGCTTATAAATTCCTTTATTTCATTATCCACATATATGGATTGAGCAGAATTAGGAGAACAAACCACTATAAGATATTCGGAGTCTTCCAGTGCTTCACTAATTTGAGGTTTGAGTTCACCACCAGACAGTTCGTCCTCATCTCTGAAAACTGGTCTGAAGGATTCAGGGAGGTCTTCCTTGCGTAAATCCTTACGTTCTTCAAATAGCTTAGCTGGCAGCTCGTAATATTCGAACTCGTGCTGTAACCACTTCGCCATCTCGGAATCCTTGTGGCTATAACTTATAAATGCAAAATACTTCTTCTTATTCATATTTCTACGCATTTAATATCATTTTAGCTATACACCCATTCACGACAACATCTTCATATAAACGTATTATCCTCGCAATTGGTCTGCAATTCGTTCAAGATCCGATGCTGCACAATCTGCAAGCATAGCTATATGAGAATCATGAAAATCCACGAACTGCCCAAGGCCCCGATTGTAGTATGCCAGTACACCAAGTTTCTCAATCATAGAATCTCTACAATCCAGTATGTCCTTGTCTTTCATGTATAGGCCAACTACACCAAGTAGTTCAGAGTTCTTTAATGTCTCAAACATAGAGTCGCGACTCGGATTATCCCAACTAAAAGAAAAGGTGCGAGAATCCGGGCCAACTACTCCGTTTTTTATATAGCTTTCTTTTATCGTTTCAAACATTTCGTCTATGTAAACCCCGAGTTCCCCTTTCTCAATGATGCTATCACAATAACGTAGAAGTTCATCTATTTCATTATCTTCTATTAATGTAGCACTACCTAAATTAAAAGGTAGATATCTAATATGATATAGTAAACGTTTTACATCACCTCTAATGATTTCTTCGTTAGCGGCAGCCTTTTCTTCTGATTCCATGTTGTTGTACACCATTCTGATATGTTATTTAAGTGTTGCTATTTGTTATTATCTCTTGTCATTGTGTTGCCGATGACCGTTGTCATTTTCATCTTCCCTATTTCCACGGAGTGATTTAACCATTTCAATGAAAGAGGATATGGGTGCTACCGCGCCATATATTCCAAACAAATTAAACAAGCCCATATTATATACATTATTATATCGTATTGTAGTTATTCGGTTTTCAAGAAAACTTTCTTGCCGGAACACATTCTCCTCTTCCTCGTAACTCCTCTATTAGTGCATTTTCTAATCTAATTATCTTCTCCATGTCAACAGAATTGACAACGGGTCTTATTACACCAGCGAAACAACTAAGCAAAGGACGTCCATTATTGTCACAGAGCCTCGTTAAATCTTCATTCTGAAGTACATGCAAAATTTCTATTAGTTGATCTGTACTATAGGAAGACACAATATCTTCGCCTCTAATGATGTCAAACATCTTTGATATTGAACTTGTAGGTACCATAAGTTCTCGTATTTATATTGTTGTCAAAATATCTGGATTCTTTAGTACGTCTGTTAGACAGTATCTTACCTGAATGTTTTCGAATAAGAAGTCAAGATGGTCATACTTCTTTAAGTCATCTTTTGTGAAACCTTCTAACAGTACGCCATCTAACTTCTTGTCATTTGATATGGCTTTAGCTATTTCTCTTCTTACCCATTTAGACCTTGCAGAATTATGAGATAACAACGCTAAACAGTGAGAGGAAATTCTGAGTGCGGCGGGTATTACACAAGCATAATCCAAACCCGAAGGAATTCCTTCTGGTGCCATCCACACGTTCTTCCCTCGATCTTCTAAAAGTTTCTTAAGTTTCTCTGCCTCTGGACCATCTATTGATGAGTAACTTATAAAGTAGATTTCATCATGCGCTTTCCATTTCATACATTCTAGCAACCTGTTGTCCAGGCGTATCAACACATTTGAAGTGTCATCGAAAATACTATTGGGAGCAAAATCGAAATACAAATCCCGAATCTTAGAAATCAGTGTTAGTGAATTGTTATCTTTATCCCGCCTAATCAACTTAAAAACTGCCAAAAAGAACTTTTCTACCTGAGATTCATTATTTCTTTCAGAATCTCCCATTAGCTCTAGGTTGAAAGAAACCACCTTCTCATAAACAATTTCTCCTTTACATGTTGGCAGAATAACTAAATCTGTACGAGCACAGTATTCAAAGTTTGGACAGTTTTCTTCCAGATCCATCATGAAATTGGAAAAATCAACATCGTTGTAATAAACGTCACCATGAGAGGGGATATATGTATGAAAGACAGGTTCATTGCCATGATAATCTAAATTCTCTTCTTTACGATTATATTTGGTAAGATTATCCAAATTTCGAGTAATTTCCTCTCTACTATCAGGTTCTACTTTATCAGAAATATGGAAACCAGGCAGAAAGATTTTTATTTCACGAGAAAACACATCAAGTCGTTTTATCAACTTGAAAATTGATATAGCCCCTACACTATCTAATAGCGGGTTAGCCGTTACAAGAAGGTAATATTTAATATTGTCATTTGTCATTCTTGTCACTATTCATTGAACCTCCGTTTCGTTTTCCTTAATAGATTCTCCATCTTGCATTAGACAATCTTCCAAATCGTCAAATTTGGGTATTGGTTCCATGTGACCAAAAGAAATGCCTTCGATTTCTTTCGAATCATTATTATCATCCGAGATTATATCCTCCATCTCTTCGAATGACATAGTAGGGTATAAGCAAAAATCTCCAACACCCAATATCAAATCATTCAAATTGTCCATATCCATAAGATTCTTACTCAAAATCAGTTGCTGTTATGACAACACCTTCTTCATTATCAGAATCATCGTCATAATCACTTCTTATATCCCTTACAAGATTATGGAAGTTATGCTCTGGCATAACATCATAATCATATCCATCATCGTGCTTATCACTGATGGCAACCTTGACAAACCTAATTTCAGACTTTATTACTTGAACAAATGCATCTAATACTTCCATATAACAACCTTTTTTGATGAATAATATGCGATCATCGTTTATCATCAAGCACATCTTTCATTATTCATAACCATTGGTTTGATTACCTGACTTGTCACTTTGATTAGTGCTGTCACATTTCTTCTTTTCATCTTCTATTATTTCTGATTTCATCTTAGAGAAGAGTAATAACGGTTTAAATAAAAAAAACATAATGAAACTATATTGATTATTTATTGTTGAACAACTTTCCAAAAATGCGAACAAGCCCATTTAATCTTTTTCTAGGTTGCACCGTATTGCCATGTAAATCTAAATAGACAGATTTATACTCATCTTGTGTTACCCTTATACGTATTTCACGTGAATAGCCCAAGTTGTTGATATGAGGATTATAATCTGCATCAAGACTGTCAATAATAAATATATCCCTGTCTGAAGAATATATAAACCCAGAAGCTTTATCACCTAAAGAATCTGTAAGTATGTTGTCTTCTGCGTCTGTATACGCTACCAAAATAGGCCTTCCAATATTGTCTTCTCTAATATGTTTTTTTACATATCCAGATGCATTTTCGCATGGTATTCCCATTGCATCAATATTGGTCTCCACAAATGAAAACAAACTGTCTTCTTTATATTCCGTTGTCTTTCCGTAAGTGCCATCTGAATTCTTAATGGATTGGAGATTCGCATCTAAATATAAAAGTTTTACATCTCTTCCTAACTCGTCTTTATAAGTCTTTATTGCGCAGAATGGTCTTTCTACACTTAATCGTGGACTTTCGTCTGAATCCAAAAAAACTTGGATCCTTGCTTTTTGTTCATCTTCGAAAATTGTCTCAATACCATAGTCTCCATTACTATCAACAAATGGAGTTCCGTCTTCTTTGTACCATCGTTCTTTAATAATACGCTCTTTGTCATCTAAAACAACAACCCTTTTTGCAAAGCCTCTCCTATTATTATGTAAATTGCCATTAACATCAAGACTTACAAAAGAGATTGCACCCTCTTTATCTCTCTCCCTTCGATATGCCACATCTCCGTCTTGGTCTTCTATAGGATTCATGTCAATGTCATAATGGTGAAACTCCATATTTGAGTTATCGAGAGAAATTTCCTTCCTAAATGTCCATCCTTCAGAATTCTTATGAGGATTCCCTTCTTTATCAAGAAAGGCTCTTATTATACTATTTGGAACATCGCCATGTTCTACAATAATTCCATAGTCACCATTTACATTGGCAATAGGCTTTGAATCTACATCTAACCACATAATTGCTTTTTCATTTCCACTTTCATCAAACTCTACCAGTCGTTGAGCATAGCCTCTGTTATTAATATGGGGATTGCCTTGCTTGTTTAAAAAAATGGTAATCTGTTTGCTCTCTTCAAGATAAACGAACTCAACCCCAGAATCGCCATCGGAATCAACATATGAAGATCCATCTGGGTTAAGCCAAAACAAACGCTTCGTTCTTCCATTTTCATCTAAGGTTTTTATTTCGGATGCATAACCATGATTATTGGGAATCATAGGATTTAGCTCAGAGTCAATGCTTGTAGTCTTCGTCGTAAACTCATCTATCTGCTCCACTTCCTGGCCAAATTCTCCATAAATACTAGCTATAGGGGAATCATTACCATCCAAGAAGATCCTTCTTGTCACATTATTGATCTGAAACACAATCTGAGAAACGAATCCAAGTTTATTCTCATGCGGATTCCCTTCTGAGTCCAAACCTATATATTTCCTCATCTTTTGAGTGTCATCATAGAATGTCTCTTCGCCAAAATCGCCCCATTCATCTGCTTGTGGGATTCTTTGCGAATTGTAGGCCATCTTAAAAATAGTTCGGCCATCATCATCTTTGCATAAATGCAAATATGCAACTCCGTTTGAATCTTCACACAAGTCACCCTCTTGATTCAAGTAATACTCTTTCCATTCATTATCAGATATATAGTCTTTCTTTACAAAATAGGTCGTGGCATCATAGGGAACTTTCTCACCTTTTTGATTTAAGCGGTATTCAAAAACCACTCTGTCATAAGAATCCAACTTCTGGATGACTTGAGATACTCCAAACCTATTCTCACAAAGATTATTATCAATATCGCAATAAGAAATTACTCTTTCCGTAAATTCTTCATTATATTCATAATGAGTAACATGATATTGATCGTTACATTCTGTAGGCTGACAGTTCTCATCATAATAAGATACATAGACAGGATGTCCCATTTTGTCAAAGGATTTTTCTTGTATGGCATATCCCCACTTGTTCAATTTTAAGCTTTCTTTTTCGCTAAGACTTTCTTCTGTTTCAATTCTTCCATCAACAGATTCACTATAACGCCATTTTTTCCCATAGTCATCATCATCTGTTAGTATAGCATCCCCTTTTAGGTCATAATTTATTTCTTTTAACTTTTGCCCTTTGTTATCAAGCTCAACCAAGCGCTTTGCTATACCAGTGTTATCAGACATTAATTGCCCCTCCTCGTCAATGTTGAATTGGATGATGATATTATCATCTGCTCCATATTCATAAGTTGCACCATAAGTTCCATCAGAAAATTGAATGGGTTCCTCCTTTACACCAAAAATTCGTACCTTAATCATACGTCCTTTCTCATCATAACACTTCTGAGATATCGCATATGATTGACCATTTGGTATAACAAGGCTTCCGCTTTCATCCATGTAAGAAACTTTTCGTATTTGTCCTTCATCATTATTAATGGTCTCAACACGATATATGGCGTAACCATTTTGTGTATTCATCAAAACACCGTTTGAACCAATATTCCTAATTTCAACAATATTGCCATCTTTATCATACAAATACTCTGCAATATAGAAACCTTCATCCACTACGACTATTTCTTGAGCAGCATTTTTATAATATCTCCTATGGACTTTTGAAGGGAACACGCTATCCATCTCCTCAATTAGATAAGCATAACCCAATTCCTTGTCGGAAGGTCTTTCTTCTTTGCCATAATAGATTGAAGTTTTTATATGGCTATCGTCCGTCCAATCGAATCTAAACATTAACAGCCCTTCCGAGTTTAAACACCTATTGCCATCTTTATCATAGAACTTACGGCAAATCTCTCTGCCATTTAAGTCAAATAACATTTCTATTCTGCATATTCCATTTATATCATTTACATCTAATCCATTTATATCTAAACTTATTTCATTTTTTATTAAGAGCACATCATCATATTCGTATCTTTTGCCATAAACACCAAATATATCGGCCATGGGGTTACCATCAAGGTCATAATATAATTCTCGTATAGTCCTGTTGCTTTCATCAAACCACTTCTCATTTTTATCCTCCCATGTACGCCAAGTATAATATCCAGATTCCAATTTAAGAGGTAGCCCCCTTTCATCTAACAAAATTCGTAATAATGGTAAATTCAGATTATTTAAGTCTTCTCGTGCCTCAATGGCATATGCAGAACTTCCTGAATAGTTCATTTTCTTGTTGTCTGCAGACAGATATCCCATGCGTGCAATATGTGTATATGTAGAATTGTATTCAAGCCAGAAACCTTGAGTATATACTCCATACTTCCCGAATAGTCGTAAGCCAACAAACCAGTGTCTCTTATCATATATGACTTGTAACTCTTGGAGATTTCCATCTTTATTACACATAGATTTTTGTTCTCTATCCAATAGAGTCATTTTACTTCCATAATCGAAAGTGTCAAATTCTATGCGAACCATCCAGTAGCCATCAACGTGCATCACCAAATTGTCAGATATGTCATAAAAGCTCGTTATTGAATACTTTGTTTCTAAATTATCAAAGTATTTTATTCGTTGAATAGCATAACCTTCCTTACATAGACATAGATGTCCAAATTCGTCTATATATTTCTCCTCGATAAGACGTCCTTTAATATCTCTTATAAATTCTGCGCCACAATATCCATCTTTGTCACGCGCAGGAGCATAATTTGAATCCAAATTGGTCTCTTTTAGAAGTAGCCCCGTTTCACTGTCATATACCAAATCTCGCGCATAAATACCAGAAAGTATTGGAGTTACATCATTGTACTCGTTTATAAATATTCTCCTTTTTTCAAATCCATCATCATCATATTCGGACAAAAATCCCCAATTCCCTTCTCTGTGCCTACAAGGATTCCCTTCTATATCTTTATATACCGTTTTTTTAGGATTTCCACATTTGTCAAATTCCAAAAACTCAACAATAGCATATCCTCCAGTTGTTATTGTTGGTAGGTATTCCTCACCGTCCCACTGTAAATAAGTTCGCTTAGACTCCTTTCCGTTTTTGTATTCAATTCGTATTCCACAAAATCCCCCATAAATGTATACAGGCGATAAAACGTTCGATCCTGTAAGAGTTTCAATAGAATCAAAAAATAGAATTTCAGTAATATTATTATCAGTATACTTAACGTCGATTATGTAAATACCATCGCTCGTATAAACATGCTCATCATTGTCATCTATGAACTCTAATCGTATTGTTGCATCTTGAAGTTTGGAGTCATCAAAAACCTTTTGCAGAGACACATTAGAAGTATTGATGCCTTTTACACTAACAGGCTTTTTCTCGCTTATATTTGATAAAAGAAAGCCGTATTTCATATATTCATCAAGAAAATATCTTTCGTCATGCTCCATTTTGTCAACATCTGGTTCGAACTCCAATGCGTTATCAATCAAACGTCGACCTTCGGGAGATAAAACATTCATCATATTTTGTCTTCGTCGAAGATTTCTTTCTCGGTTTTTACGATGCAACTTCCTTTCAGCAACAATTGATGCCAACATGTCATGAATTAGCTCAACGCATTTCTCCCCGTGGGTAGTAACATACCTCAGAATAGCATATTCTCCATTCAAAAAATCGCTTTCTTTCTGAGGATTATCTTTGCTGTTACAAATAGCTTCAAAAAATGCGGATTTTGACCAAGCTAAACGGCGATTATTCTCTGTAACTAGATGCTCTTCGAAAACCTTTCGTTGAATTTCCGTAAGGTCTTTTGTCGCTTCGTCATAAAAAGAACCCAAAAGGTTTCCTCTTAATTCTTCAATATCGTTGAGTCTGATAGTTGTTTGAACGTTTTTGTTCTTATTGTATAGTAGATAGCAACACAATGACAGTACCTGGGTATTAATTCCGCCATTTGTATCATTACCTGTTGCAATCCTAATTATAGAATCGTAAATGTCACTAGACTGATCCTCATCGAACAAATCTCTGCATAAAGCGACATTCCTATAATCACGAACCTCAATGACACGAATGGCCTCTTTCTTGCTCAACGGTTTGAGACGATATCGGTTAGATTTCAATTCGGAAATATAATAAGAATCAATTGCGTCCTCTAACAAACACAAGTCATCTTCTCGAATGCTTATTGCAACACGGAAGTTTACATCAAAAGGACTTCCATCTGGAAGTAATTTGTCACTTGTTAATTCTTGCAATTGAAGGAGAATTAGTTTGACAGATTCAGGATCAGAGTTAAAAATTTCCTCGAATTGATCAAGTATAACAACAGGATATCTAACACTGTTATCTTTTGTGTAAAAATCATATTTTGCAAAGAAAGCCCACAAGAAGTCCGCTTTGCTGCAATCTGGCATTGCCATTTCTATGCCCACACGGCTATCCAGTTCCGCTGTTTTTTCGACAATCTTTCGAATAATGCATTCCGCAAAAGTCTCATTTTCAAGACAATCTGTGCCAAGTCTAACATAGACAGGGATATAATCCTCCAATCTTAGTTTTGGGAACAATCCTGCATTAATTAGAGATGTCTTTCCAATCCCACTCTTTCCATATAGTGTCGTGATAATATTGTTGTCTATTAAATCAAACATTTCACGCACAACATTTTCTCTTCCGCAGAACGGGTGTAACTTTAGGTCGTCTTCAGAATCAAGATAAGGCTGAAGACCCTTCCATGGATTTATAGTAGGTATCATTTTTTTAGAATTTTATCTAGTCCTTGTTTAAAATGTTCAATATTCTCAATGTATTCTATAGTGATGTCATCCTTATCTTCTTTTATATTCCAGTAATTGCGAAAATCCACTCTATGGTAGTCTTTGCTTATATCGTAATCACTGGTTGCCAATGGGATAACGTGTACTGTTTTCAACGATCTGCGTTCTTTAGCTCTGTTCCATTCTTTTCTTAAATAGAAACGATCAGCGTTATTATTCGTCAAATCTTCGCTAACCTGTCCTGTAAGGACTGGCATAAATACTGTGCAGTTATCTAGTGCTGTCCTTATCTTTTCCTCGTATTTATCGCTTGAATACAAATTCTTGTTATCCAACCATACATTATAGCCACTCTCTACTAGATGTGTAAAGATCTGGAATACTATCGAAAAATCTTCATGAGGATAAGATAAGAATATATATCCTGACGTATTTCTCCTCTTTCTCAAAACGCTCTCATATACATTGACTGCCGTAGATGTGGGATCAGGATTAAGCAAGTCCACAATATGTTTCATAAACTTACGGGAATCAGAATCAACAGGAATATTCTCATTTAACAAATATTGTTTTAAATCCGAATAAGTGGAGTCATCTGTTTTATCATTAAATGATATTGCAACTGTGCCCTCTCCTAAACGCGAAATGTCATGACGCAAAGAGTACCAGAAAAACCTGAATTTCCAATCGTTAAATTTACATCCGATAGCCATTATTTTCTTGGGCTCAATAAAATCATATAAATTCCGCTGCGTTTTTTGAATCTTCAACCAATTTGAAATTGCTTCAATAGCATCATCTTCCGTAAAAACAAACTTACACTTATTTACTCCATCATGCGTGTAATTTGCCTTGCCAAAGGCATAAATAAGAGTTGGTGGCATCATGAATATTTCACCTTTCTTTAGAGATTCTATATATCCATAGAATTTCCTTAAAGATTTATCTTCATTAAAATTCACAATTTGAAGATTATCTCCCCAAACATCTCGCATCAACAACTCTAAATAACCATCAACTGAGGTCGTAATTACAACTGGGAAATGTTTGGTTCTAACCAAAGCATCTAATTCCTCAGAAATATCATCCAACTTATAGTAACTTCCATCCTCATCACCATTTCGGATGATTTCCTCAACAGATTCTAATAAATCTTTATGTATATGCTGCTGTCTGAAATAATTTTGCCATTCTTTTTCTGACCAACTTTTAGGAGGTAGCTGAATACCTCGTTCTTGAAGCATCGCATTATACAGCAAAACAAGACTATTACCAGACTTGTCGGTTCCCTCTAAATCTGGCTTTAAAATGGCTTCACTGCCAATGACAAGTATGTATTCATTCTGTAGAATAGCTTCTAAAATCGCATCATCTCGTAAACGATTTTCTCTTATCTGCCTATTAGAGTTTTTTTCTTTTGGTTTTGGAAGTCCCATATTATTCTAACTATTATTGTTAATACTGACGTTAACTTTGACTCATTCCTTCTAACTCGCTGATAATCAACAAGATGTCTGAACGTTCCATGGATAGCCTGATAACTAAAAACAAATATGGATTAATAAGGCCACGAACATAAGTGCATAAAACCATGAAGCCCGTTTCGTTGGCACTTGAACCTACATTGTCTAAAGTGTCCACCCCTGTCAGATTTCCATTACGTCTTCGAGATACTATGTATGTTACTTGCGTCCTCCGTAATATTTCCGTGTAACCTCCGTGGATATAACGTGTGTCCACCATGACACCAGAAGGAGGCCAATGGAGCACTAAAAGACCATCAAAGGATAAGTAAAGGGTCACCTCTGCCATACTACAGCCATACTCTAGCCATACTATAGGCTGCTTCTTGCTAGCTTCTATGCTGCTTCTAAGCTTACTCATGAGTAAGGCAAGAGTATGGCTATAGACTGCTATCTCCGAGGCTACACTATGGCTGATGCTTGCCAAGCATGGTTTCAAGTTCTCTTGTTCCATAATCTTGCGTTTATATTGTGAAGTTCATACCGAATCCTAAAATATGTTGCATTTCCTTCTTGGTGAATGTAAGCATGTAGAAGGCTTCAGCCTGCATATAGGTGGTGACATCGTAGGTACATGCAGCGTAGTTGCGAGTCTTGCGCCACTCATTGCCCCAAATGAATGTTTCAGTAGCCAAATAGGGCATAAGTTTAAGATTGGGGATTTTATATGATACCAGTAACCGGGTGCGGAGTTCGTCGTCCTGGGTATGAAGTTCTGGCTTCCATGTATGGAGATAACGGAAACGTAAAGAGACTGAAAGACGTCCCTCTTTGAGGGTTCCCGTTACTTCGGGAACTAAACGATGACCGTATGTATCTGGCACCTTCAAGTAGTCGTAACTTAAGCCCAATTTCAGCCATGATAACACATTGTATCTTATGCCAGGGCGCAAATACCAGCAATCCAAACGTTTATATTGGTAGTTCTCATGCTCAAAATAGAGCATACCCGTCACATTGGAGTTGCCAAACTTGTGGGCGATTTCCACAAAATGCCAACCTCCAAAGCTGTTGTCATCCTCCTGCTGGGCGTAGCCAGAAAGAGGCGACAACAGTATCATGGCGAGTATCAGAAACTTTCCCTGCATAAGCAAGAATTAAACGATAAAATCGCCGTCAAACTCTATCTGATCGTTGAAATGCTTGCGAACAGCCTGATACACTTCGCTCTCCACGATGAGTTCATGCACCAGTTGCTTCTGTTCATCGGTAAAAGAGTCTTCCATTTTGTGGAAGATAGACTTAATGTGTTGGTATTGCTGACCAATCTCATCCAATGTTACATACTGATCATCCATAATACGCTTGTAAGAGGGATGTGACTTGGCGGACTGACTGACGTTCAGTGTACCATCTTCATTGAAAAATACTTGTTTCATAATGAGT
>ODAI010555916.1_pt1 | contig 59979 bp, 82 predicted proteins | sample 1539321 | NCBI WGS metagenome assembly ODAI01 (sample SAMN02144231, study PRJEB22623) | gut metagenome | biome: sheep rumen | host: Ovis aries | place: New Zealand | reverse complement strand
ATATTCAGCACATTGCCGTCTGAAATAGGAGCCGAAAATGCACTGACATATTATGTTGCTGTTACAGTAGATGAGACTACAACTTACACTTCTTGGGTCATCACAAAGGTATAGAATAGTGACAATAAGTATGTGCAGTACTTCTTGACCAAGAATGAATGGAGTGCAAGCGAAGCAGATTGGCAAAAGTTGAATCTCGAAAAGGAGGTTAGTTAGCTAGGTCAAAAGGTTGAAGAAATAGAACAAGATATAGAGGGAACAATAAAATTATATCAAGGAGGTATAAATGGGTATGGACAAGACACAGAACTAAGTAATAGAGTTAAAACTCCTTTCTTAAATGCTCCCTTTGCTGTCACTTGTAAAAATAACTATTCAATTCTTTATGTGCATAGATACAAAAGGGATGTCTATGGCACTAATACTTGGATAAATTTTCTCGATATACGTTCATAGGCTTATTCTATTGATGATAATTCTTATGTTTATAGGTTGGTTTTTCACAATACATCTGATACAAGTATCTCACCTACAGATGATATAATTGCAACATTCGAGGATGCTCTACATAGGCAAGAAAAGGTTATTACAAAAAAGATTGAGGCAAAGATCCCTTCTATAGCTGTATTGAACAATATTTCCGACTTTGACTTTAATATCGCAGATGAGTCTTATAATGAGATAATGAGATTATATGATGGAGAGGTAAAGACAAAGAATTTTGACTCAAAAGATATGCATCAGTCTTGTTAGATATATGATTTTGCCATAAGGGATAGAAATGGAAATTCTATTGTTATATTTTCTGATGGTCATATTGAAACAAAAAACTTTAATTCAAAAAATCTAAAATCCTCTGTAAACCTAAAGAGTAAACGAGTTGCATTTCTGGGCGACTCTATAACACATGGTGCAGGTGCATCATCTCAAAAGTTAACATATCATGGAGTTTTTTGTTCTCTTGTTGAAGCAATAGACAGAACTTCAGAATTATATTCTGAAAGAGGCGCAAGTTCGCAAAATCTTCTTGGAATGAATGGAACTTGTATTGCCAATAATACCAAGAATGGTCTTGGTTCTACTAGGTTTGTTACAAGAGCCACAGCTGAAAATTTTGCTGACAGCGCATTGATAGTTGTATTTGGTGGTACAAATGACCTATCCTATGACAGTAAGGCAATAGGAGATTTATTTGTCGAGGAGACTATTACTCCAACAGGAAATATGGGCAACAAGAAACTTGTTGCACCTACAGATACAGATACTTTTGCAGGTGCATTACATAATCTAATTCAAACAATTCAGTCTGCTGCACCATTAGTTCCTATTGTTTTTATGACTCCTCTTAAAAGAAATCATAACAGTGCAAGTAATCCAGATTATATAACTTGCAATTCTAATGGAGATTACATGATTGACTTTGTTAATGCTATTAAGGAAATATGTGCGTTTTATGCTATTCCAGTATTGGATTTATATAGTAATTCTAATCTCAATCCGTTAGCCCCACAAGGTTCTACCATCTTTGCAGATGGCTTGCATCCAAATAATAAAGGTCACAGATTAATAGGAAAGTTGCTTTATAATTTTGTAAAAGAAAATATAATTATTGAATAAAAATAAATTGAAATTATGGGAAAGTGTTTAATTATTCAAGGTGCGGATTTTTCCGCTAATGGTATTCCTGGTTCTTTAAGTGAGAAATTGTTTGCTTTGCTTAATAGAAGAGCATTTCATATGGGAGTTCTTCCTGACAGCAGCAGTACTGCTGATGCCACAAATGTCAAAGGAATGATATATACTGAAGCTTATAATGGAGACAAAAAATGTAGTGTCAATGGCGGCGGCATCGCTTTATCTGAAATAATTGCTCTTGGTATATCTTCTATAATCATAACGCCTAAAAATGGTTATAGATTCAACACCGCAATAGGCAATCTTTCTACATCTGTAATTAATGATGGGACGTGGATACATCTAACAGAGCCTCTTACCATAGATTTCACTGATTTCCATTCAACAGATTGGACATTGGTGCAAGATTGTTATTTCCTACTTTGTGTTGTACAAAGAGAAGCCGCACCCACTGAATTGCTTGATTTAGATTTCAGTAGATATTTAAATATTACAGTAATAGAGTAACATATTAAAGAGTAATTGCTGAGTTCTTGTAAAAGTATGTACATCGTTAATTAATTCAATAAATATACATTGTGAATAATAAACATAAGAGCAGCAGAATCATTTATGGTTTTGCTGCTTTTCTTTGCTTGTGTAGATTTGCGGAAATTGCTGATGAGAAATTCGATTTCGGAAATTTCTCGTTGTAGATAAATAAAGGAAACTGTAAAAATAAATCTTCAATATTAAAATAGTTATGCCTAATTTCATTAAAGGTACATTTGCTCAGTATCAAGAGCTGATGGAATTGAGACCGGAGTATGCTGAGTCTCTCTATCTTGCAACTGACGAGCATAGGTTGTACGAGAACGGGGCTCCGCTCGACGTGAGAATTGAAGTGCATGATGTCATCGATGAAGACTATCTGCATAAGGTTTCTTATGTGTTTACGGGGCCGGATGGTGAGGTTGCGACAATCGCAGACTCAGTGATTCCTCCAGTAGAGGATTATTTGTTCCAGTTGCACGATGTTTCTACGGGTATCGAGAGCGTTTATCATAACGGCTTGATGAGTTTCCGCGATAAATTCGTGCTAGACTCTATCGCCAAGTTGCTTGGTATTACAGTAGAGTATAAGTACTGGGCTACTGTTCATCACTACAGCGATGTGCTGAACAATCGTCCCGACATCCTGACGGAAGTCGAGGTTCATCAGCGCTTGCTTGACGGAGGTGAAGTAGAGTGGTTCTATGAGTATGATGACTTTATCTGGGATTTCTATAATACCGGTACGGAGACAGTGTTCATTCGTCCTACTGTTCCTGCTGGTACTATCAATCTGACCGATAATGGTGTGTATGAACTTCCTGACCATGTAGTGGTAGAGGGTGGTGGTACACTTCCTGTCAGCGGAGACCCGATTGTGATTCCTGGTGTCAACGAAGTTGAGACAGTTCGTGCGATGAGCATGAAGTTTGTCCGCAAGGCTAAGGACTTCAATTTCTATGATGGTGGTGGTCGTTCAGAAGATACTTCTACGCTGTTCCCTGTTGGCGCAATGCCCGTAGGCGTGACTGTAGAAGAACTGGAGAAAGAGACTGTTTCAGAAGTTGTTTCTCGCATTCTCTTCCCCGAAGAACCTCATTATGTCAAGATTTGCGATACTAGTGCTTATATCAAGTTCACTGATGAGTACATGAAGCGCTATGGTGACGGTAAGGAACATATCTACATCGGTTCGAAATATCCTAGCGTAGATGAACTGGAGACAGTCTTCATTCCTGAGACATGGCAGTTGGTGGCTGCAGACCAGTCTATCGGCGAGCCTATCTATAAGACACAGTGGGTAAGCACTGACTACTTTATCGATGACGGACAGCACTTAGGTACTGGTCCTCACGGTGATGATGATTCTCCTAAGACATATCCAGTCGACGACGACCCGAACAGTGAGTACAACAAGCACTTGACTATGTTCACTGTAGGCGGAAAGCCTCACTATTGCGACGGGCATCTTGAGTATACTACTTGGTCAGAAGTCGACCGTTCTGTATACTTTGGTATCGTTCATTATCAGTATTTCGACCCGTCGATTGTAGATGCTAGCATGATGACTATGAACCATATCGGCTTCGAGGGTCTTCATAGTACGCATCCGAACTATGTCGGAACTGACACTGACTTCCGTAACAGCCTTGTTGCCGGATGGCCTATTCTGACGAATGCTACTACAGTTGACACTTCGTCTTGCTGGAACGTACGCAACGAAGAGCCCGGTGAATATGTCGGTGAACACGAAGTAAAGGCTTGGTGTTTCGGTGTACCAGAGACTCCTCTATATATGCGTTGGCCGTCTGACACTACTCCAGACGAGCATTTCTACATCTATCTGCCGAAAGAGTACTATATCAAAGAAATCGGCGGTGCTCATGATGGTGCTAATGACGAGTGGTCTGCAATGCAGGGTGCAGTGAAAGACATCGACGAAGAGACTGGACTGCCGGTAGTCGTAGATATTGATTATCGCGCATTCGGTGTAGATGATGTCAGTGTGTCACATCCGTTTAATCGTTGGATTGTAGACAAGGCTGCATGCATCACGAACGTTCGTGTAGTCATCGATGAAGTGTCTACCAACGGATAATAAAATTAATTAGGCTTAAAGATAACAATGGGAAAATATTATCATAACGCTGTAAAAGTCAATAACGGTCTGGTCCTTGACGGCCAGACCCCCATTGACGACAGGTTTGTCTTTGAGAGCATCAAAGATCTGTTCATTGACCCAGCTAGCCCTCAGTTGTGCGAATTGCATACCAATGCATATCGTGGACTGACTGTAGCATGCATGGGTGATGAGACTGGCGCAGAGACCGGAAAAGTGTATATTTTGACGTTAGTCGATGATACTCCTTATACCAAGGGCTATGAAGCACTGGTCAATGCATCGAATTATACGACTTTCTGGCATAGCGATAAGACATATGAAATTGCCAGCGATCTCGCTGACAACGACAAAGTAGTGGGTTACTTTGGTGATGCTACCGGACTGACTGCTGAGCAACTTCAGACGATGAGTGTCTCTGAAATTCTCTCTAAGGTTCTGTTCGAGTATTGTGCGCCTGCAAAAGTGTCTGACCCGAAACTGACTATTACTTATAAGAGTAACAGTGCGTATCGAAGTGCTGTAGAAGTTGGTACTGCACTTCCTAAGTCTAGCGAAATGAACAACACGTTCGTTGCAGATGTCTGGAAATGGCAGTCTCAGTATGCTTCTCAGTTCAGTCATGCTGCTAAGGGTGTTGACCAGGTTCTTTGCTCAACTAACGGCGCTGTTACTTTCTATCTGCGTAAGGATGGAGATGACAGTGAACTCGATTCTTTGACGACGAAAGTAGTAGAGGGTAGCACAGGTAATGGCGTTGTTGTGGCAAAGAAACCGTACACTCGTACAGCAGATGCTAAGGACAGCCGTGAGAGTGCAGTGAATCCGACTACTGGAGAATATTACCATCGTGGTGCTAGCGGTACTGCTGAGAGCGGTACACTCGCTATTACTGGTGCATGGAAGCCTTGGGCTAACTCAGGTTCGAGTTATACAAGCGCAAGCAGCGCATGGGCTGATAAAAATAAAGTTGTCAGCGGTTATACAGTAGACGGTCATGTTGGCGTCAACAGTCTGTTCGATGCTGCTACAGAGACGTTCTACGTCCGCTTCCCGGCTGCTACGACTGATGCACAGCCGTTCTACGTCTGGTGTCCGAATAGTTACACTATTAATAATGTAAAGGCTGCAAACGAAGCAGTTCAGAATGTGTTCGACCAGGAGTGGAATTATACTGCTATGGGTACAGAAGAGTTTACGAATAGTCTCGGTATTACCGGAACGTTCAAGAAGTATTCTATTGCAAAGCCAGCCGGTGGTGGTCTGTTAAGCGTAGCCGTAACGTTCGACAGGAACTGATAAACGATAATAAATGTGAAAGGATATAACAATGAAATATACTAACACACAACAGTTCAACTTAGGTCTGAAATTCATGACCGGTGACCCGGCTGACGACCGTTTGATATTGAACAGTTCTTCTGACATGTTTGTCAACAAGAACAATACGACTGAGGCTAACAGTCCGCTCTTCAACCGTGCTTATGCCGGTATGATTGTGACTGTTGCTGACGAAGGCTACGAGACTTACGTATGTATCAACGATGCGCCGTATAGAGCAAAGACTAAGGCTAATGTAACGGCTGCTAACTTGTCTACTTACTGGAAGCGTGGCGACCAGACTCTGTACAACTACGTTCATACTGAAGTTGACAATTATATACGTACTCCGCATATCAAAGTCAACTCTGAGTGGATTACTTGTAGTTCTACGCTCAGCACACAAGGCATCAAGGGTATTAACTATGTGTTCGATGCTTCTATTGACAGCAATACTCTTGAAGTTCACGACAACAAACTTGGTGGTTGGAAGTTTAAAATCGCTAAACTTGCAGAGCCCCAAAGTGATGCTAATTATGCTGAGTATCAGTTGAAATACTGGGCACCTGGTGCTACAGATTGGGTTAATGATACAGAAACTACAATCGCTATTCCAAAACTTCAAGTTCTGAAAGAAGTTCGCCTTTGTGTCGCTGTACCAGATTCTACCTCTATGGGCGGTTATAGAGTTTATACTGTAGAAATCGGGGGCGAAGAAGTTGAAGTTTACCGTGATGCTGAAGGTATTACTGAAGATATTTGGAAGAGCGCAGCAGCTGATGCTGAAACTAAGGGTGGAGGCGTTTATTTGCGTATCGAGTGGGATAACGATGACACACCTCCTGCAACAGCAATCACTTACATTAATGTCGGTGAGATTATTACTATCGATATTGACCCTCTGCGCAAGCGTCTTGACAGTCTTGAGAACCGTGGTCTCATATGGGATAGCAGTATCAATGAACTTGAACACCGTGCGGCTGTAGTTGATGTAAGTGTAAACAGACTTGAAAGCAGTGTCTATTCATACATTCCTTCTGCAATAAAGACTATTAACAGTAGTATTTCAGCGCTGAAAGATAACGATACTAGCATAATTAACTTCATTAAAAATGATGTATCAGTTAATCTGTATGATAAAATCGATGAAGTTAGTGCTAATCTGTATGATAAAATCGATAAAGTTAGTACTAATCTAGATGCTGAAATAAAAGATGTTAGTGCTTACATTATTAACACTGTAATTGGCGAGGGTGGTACTGGTTTGACAAAGCAGATTACTGATTTGAATTCTAGTGTCGGTCGTCTGAATAGCAGCGTGAACAATCTGGAGACGAGTGTTTACTCATATCTTCCTCCAGTTATCAATAGCATCAACAGCAGCATATCTGCATTGAAAGATAATGACACTAGCATCATCAACTACATCAACAATGACGTTTCAGTTTACATTCATTCTGAAATCGAGGAAGTCAGTGCTTATATCATCAATACTGTTATCGGTGGCGGTACTGGTATCAGTCAACAGATTGCAAACATAAACTCCAGTATTTCTGATGTCAGCAATCGTGTATTTGATGTTAGTAGTCGAGTAGATTCTAACTACAGTACGCTGAGCAGTTCAATTGGACAGACGTATACTACATTGAATGATGTGATAACAAATGAAGTAACAACTGCGATTGCCAGAGTAGATGTAGAACTTGCTGACGTCAGCAGCCGTGTAGAGAACAACTATGAAACTCTGTCGACTGAGATTTCGAAAACGAACCTCCATATAGACGCTAGCATCCAGCAGCTTACTACCAGGCTCGATTCCAGTCTCCAGGAAATGGTTGGCTTCATCAAGGAAGACACTCAGGTGTTTGCAGCATCGTGGGCAATGTTCAGAGAGAAGAATCCTAATTTGAACTGGACTGATTTCCCTTATTAATTTGATTTAATATTGAAGACATATAATTCTCCGGTGACTACATATGAGAGTCACTGGAGAATTTTTCTTATGCCTTTTTCAGACGTTCTATTTCTTTGCTGTCAAATCCGAACTTTGTAGCAACTTTCGCAGCAGTCGCAGCAATGACTTTCAACTGACCTTTCTCGAAATAATTGCGTGGAACACCGAGAATACAGTCAGCACCTTCTACGATAATCGGTTGTGGCTGTGGCTGCTCTGTCGCAGCAGCAAGTGCTGTTGATGCTTCGTTCTGTGTTTTGACTTTTTCTTTCAGACGTGTATACTTCTTCTCGATTTCTTTGAGACGCTTAATTTCTTGTGTCATTACGTTGTATTTGTCTGATGCTTCGAATTTGTCTTTCTTTTCGAGTTCCAATTGGAAGTTCGGCTGATTGACTGTGTTGAATATAGAAGACATGTAGAAGAACGAGTGAATGATATTCTTCAGTTCTTCATAACTGACGATAGACAATGCACCGGTCGCATGCGCATGTATCATATATAAATCTTTCTCTGTGCGATACGACGGTATGATAATCGACATATTGCCTGAAGAATTAGCACCGATATGGTCGCTGACTCTGAGTATACGACCGTTTACGTTATAATAAGACGACAGACGGGCTTCTACGAACTCGCCTCTGAATTTCTTGCACATCAGTTTGATGTATTTTTCGACTTTATCGACTTCTCTGTCCATGATAATATTGTTTTGTTTGACTTTGAATGCAAAGGTAAGTATTTTCTTTCAAACTGCAAAATAATTGAGCATACATTTAACAATATTTAAATATAAACAAAACATCAAAAACGAGGTATAATAAGTAAAACAATAATTATATTTAAGAAAATGGAGAAAATTAAGTTTATTACAGAAGATACTGATTTGAAGAAAGTACTTCATCCGTTGAACTGGGACATTCGTATGGGAGATGAAGAAAATGCAGAAGATTATAAGGCATTCTTCGTATACGAAGAAGATCCGGAGACTGGAGAGTGCATATATTACAACCATACTATCGGCGGTCATAATGACTATACATGGTGTTGTCCTCGTGACGAAGAACCGTCATTTGAAAATTTAGTCGCTTTTGATGGATGGCCATGTCGTTGGGACTTTGCTGTTCATGAGAGAAATTACTGGCGAAATAAGTGGGATGAAATAAGTATGGAGAGGTCGTGTAGCGTAGACATTATGCGCAACGGTGAAGTCTTCAATACAATCTGTTGTCGTGATGCGTTCTACGGAATTGCAAAAGCACAGGTTCTTATTGAAGAATATAAAGAACATTCTTTGCCTTTGAATGAATATGACTATAAGAACAAGGTTGTCGGTCGCAAAATTCGTTATAACGGAGTTCCTGGAGAGATAGTTCGTTTCTGTGACGGTTCTGCGAGTGTTGTCATACGTCCATTGCCTGGTGCTGATAGAGACAAGTTTTTCTCGAATCCACATAAGACAGAGGACGAGTACATTGAAGACTTTTATGAGGAAGCGAAGCAGTTCAATGAGATGCACGTCGACATTATGAGCAAGCACATTTGGTGGTTCGAAGACTAATCGCTCAGTCATAAATATTATATATGGACAACAAGATAAAGATAGAGGACATGACGCTGACTGGCGACCAGTTGTCGATGATTGTACAAGCGCTCGATGACATGGACGTCTTGACTATCACTGACTACGACCATAGTGGCAGCGGATACGGGACGTGTATGTTCAGCACAGACATTGTAGATATAGAGCGTGACGACGACGAGCAGTTCGTTCAGATGACTATCACGAGAGTAAATCACACTGGTAAGAGAACTATAGATGATGAGATACTTTTAGAATATCCAGAAGAACTGTCGAGCATTCCCGGAATCGACGTCGCTAAGTTATGCTGGCATCTGTTTGAGTCAGATGACCCATGGAGACTGAACGTAGAATGTACGTACAGTCTGACGGAAGCGCTCTATGAATTCAGCGAGATTAGCGGGCCATATTATGAGTCAGCACGTGTTGAAGAACTTATTATTAAGAGAGTCATTTTGAAGTGTGAACATGATGATTATGACGTCACAGAGATGTTAGACGAAGAGACGATGAGACTGTTGTCTCGTTATTGTGACGACTATATAGAAGAGCACACAGAAGAACTAAAGGATTGAAAGATTATGTTGAAGAAGATTATATCAGGTGGTCAGACCGGCATCGACAAAATGGGTCTTATGATAGGACAGCAACTCGGATATGAGACTGGAGGTACAGCACCGACAGATTTCATTACTGAGAACGGTGTTGATTATACATTAAAGGGATATGGGCTGACGCAGATTACGCCATCAGACAAAGCGTATTATGAGACAGTCAGCGGAAAGAAAGACAGATACACTGCTCGAACATATGTCAACACTCGTGACAGTGACGGCACAGTCTACTTCTCGACTGACCAACATTCTCCCGGTTCAAAGACAACGAGGAACGGTTGTACGCTTCATAAGAAGCCGTTCATTATGAATCCGAATGTCGAGACATTATGCAAGTGGATTGATGAGAATAACATCGAGACGCTGAACGTTGCTGGTAACAGGGGAAGTAAACTGAGTTCTGCAGATGCAAGGAGATTCGCTACTATATTGGAGACTGTACTTAAACATTATAAAGAATGATAAGATACAATGTGAATGCATGCGACCAGATTTGCAACGAGTTGCAAATTCATTTCACGAAAAGTTGTCTGAACAAGTGTCCGTTCTGTATAGATGCAACGAACAGAGGTTTGGACAATTGTTCTCGTGAGCCGGACGTCCAAGCAATATACAAACGCATTCTCTATTACGAAGACAAGATTGATTCTGTATGTATAAGTGGAGGTGAGCCGATGCTCTTCATGATGCATCTGTTTGAACTCGTTATGTTGCTGAAGCAGAATACACAGTTAAAAGTATATATCATCTCATCGATTCCTGAAACTTGTTATAAGCAGAAGAATATCTTCAGGAAGATTGTTGAGTTGTGCGACGGTTTAGCGATTTCACCTCAACATTACAAAGAAGATATTGCTGATGAAATGCGAGGACATAAATCAGGGTTTGACAGACAGGCATTCTATGCGTCGATGCTCTATAAGGAGAAGATAACTGTCAATCTGAATATGGTCAAGCCGTATCTGTGTGAGAAGGACGACATTCTCGCATGTATAGAGCATTATAATAAGATGGGATTTAAGGACATCAAGTTAGTCGAGTTGTTTAATATGGAGAAGATGTATGTCAATTTCGAAGAGACATTCGGTGTAAAGTTGAAGTCTCCTTTTGCGCATGGTTGTAAGACTGAGTTTGACATTACTCCGTGGATTCCGTCGTACGAAGGAAAGTTCACTTTAAAAAGAACATGTTTCTTAGTGAACAAGTTGCTGCATGCGAATATGTCAGATATGTTCAAGGCTGCAACAAGAAAGTTGTTCGAGCATAAATATTCTTTCGGAGTAGTGTACGAAGACGGGAGCATACATCCATATTGGATTTGAAACGATATAATAAGAAGATTATGGCAAAGAATAAGAAAATGATTCTGATTGATGAGAATGACTTGAAGAAACTTATCAAAGACGCTGTGAATGATGCTGTGGACAATATCACGAAGAAGATTGCATCGAAATGTGCTACGCTGAGTTACAACAATGAGATATTCAGCAGCAGATATGATGATGACGACGAATGTTATGGTTGTAGTTGCGGAAGCAGCGGTGGTTGTGGTGGTTCATCCAGCAGAAGTTACAGCAGTTATGGATTCAGTTGCGGTTCAGGTCCGTCGACTGGCGGCTGCTAAACTGCAGTAAGATAAATACAGCATGAAACTTCATGAGAACTTTCTCGACGATTTAGATAGAGACGACGTGCTGTTGTAGGACGACAGCGACCTGACACCAGGCAATTGGGACAGGGTGGAAGACTGTGACATCAAGATTCTGTGTCACGGCGATATGAGCGTATATTTGCCGTATGACAAATACAAGCGTTTCTTGGATAAGTTGAAGAAATTCCTGAAGTTCGAGCGTTACTTGACGAAATGCTCTGAGCCGTTTATCACAAGTGTATCGCAATACTATGGCACGGATTAGGGCGGTCACGTCCCGACTGATGTTTTGCATCTCGTCGAAAGCGAAGATGAATATATCACATTGACTGGGATCTGGATAGAATTCTGTTGCTCGACAAGATTCTTCAAAGCATCTCAAGTGTATCGTTTCTTAAAGACAATTCTCAATTTATCATATTATCATGATGGTATTCCGAAGTGGCAGATTGACAATTTCTATATCTACAATCGTATGATTGCAAGAGATTCTCAGTTCACTGACTTGAAATACCAGTTGCCTCGTCGTGAAGTAATCAGAAGTGCTAATGAACTCAAGTTGACTACGACTTTCGAAGATCATATTTCGCCAGCCATGATGTTGTGCAACAGACGACCTCAGGCTTACGAGAACATAGTTGAGGAGACTGCGTTCAATGTATTCTCATGGGAGAATCGTGTGTTCAACGAGAAAATGTTGAAACAGAGTCATTACAACGTATGGAGTGTGGGTACGAAGTTGCTAAATGCTGTCAAGAGAGGTATCAGAGTCGACAGCGATTTGTTCCAGGACGACGTGAAACTATACATTGTCAATGTAGCATATAGCAAATTCAATTATGACTGCGGAAGCGGTAGAGGAGTCAAGGAATTCTGTAACAGAGTGCCTTGGGAGAAAGAAGTTCTTGAACAGATATAGACTGTGGGCAAACCGCTTGCAGCTAAGTTCAATGTATTCCCTTTGAAAAAAGAAGTTCAGTTGTTCGTATGGCTTGGAACATTCATACTTGAAGATGTATATATTACTGGTCTGAACACATATAACGTTTTTGTTGAGATTCACGGAAGCAATTATACGCTGGCGCAACAAGACGATTTCGTCAGCACAGTCTGTCGTGTATTCCCGCATGTCAATGAACAAGATTTAAAAGATGCTTTTAACAAATTAAAATGAAGAAGATATTTGAAGATTTCTTGGACGATATACAAAGTGACGAACTGACATCAAAGTCAGATGACTTGACAGTGCATAGTCGTTTGTTGTTCGAAGACGGAGTTGAACTTTACTTCTCAATGGACGAGAACAAAGTGAAACGCGAAGACAGCAAAGTATTCCGTGAAATATCTTCAAGAATAGAACGTGTCCTGGAGCGTCATCGTCATATTACTGACTATTCTCTTCCTTTACTCATACGAACTGATGAATTCGGTGACTACAATAATGTGAAGCAGACTTATGTCGTTTTCTCTGTAAAGCATACCATGCGAGTAGTCTCAGAAGTAATGATGTTTGTCTATACTATTCACAAGACGATATTTGAATGGCGTAGGACGTGGATAGTTGTGAGAAATACGAAGCCCTGGCCAGGGGAAATCATTCTACGTCATGCTAATTACTTCCAGATGATGTGTCTCAATCCGGACGCTTATCGACAGTATGCTAAGAATGACATGGGTGACTTGGATTATCGTACATCTATCAATGAAGTTGCTGCTTTAGCATATCGCTTCTTGACTGGCACGAAGCCGGCAGACTATATCGCTAATGTACTTGCGACTCATGATAACATGTTCGACTTGACGATGAAGAAAGTAGTAAACAGCGGAGGACGTCCAGTAAAAGTCACTTCATAGTCTCAGGTAGCACTTGATAATGGTCTTATCAACATTCCTAGTAAGAAAGACAGTTCCTTCTTCCTTGCTAATCTGAGTATTACCAACTATATGACTACAGATGTCTCGCTCGTCCATGAAGTGCGTCATCAGTTCGCAGTCTACGACTAGATGATTCAGAAATTCAATGGGACTCAGACGAATCAGGTCGTCATTCGTAAGATAGTGACTAAGGATGATGTATGGCTTATTGGCATGATTTGGTGTGGATGTGCTCATGCATTCAACGAACACTATCCCGAAGCAGTCGTCCTGGTCATCAAGAGTCTTATCTATATGGGAGGTGGTGGATATGAGAAGCATATCCGAGGTTTCTATGAGAAACTGCAGCAAGCTCTCGGTCCGTTGCCGGAGAGTGTGTATGATGACATCAGAGAAGACTTGTTGAGTACGAAAATAGGAAAGAGCAAGATGACTCTTGGCGAATATTTCGAGAAGTGGGAGAAGACTGGCGTCAAACCAATTTGACGCCTATTATTTTCTTTCTATCAAGTTCTGTGCTTTTGTCTTTCCGATTTCTCCTTTAAGATATTTCCAAGCAGCCCAATAGCGACGAATGCGACGCAAGTCGCCGTCAGTCATTGACTTCAAGCGTCGGACGTCCATATTATTCTCCAAATCACATATCTTCACGATGCGTGCTATCGGATGCGTCTCGATTGTGCAGATATAATCGAAGTAACTCATCGACGGGTCGTGAGTCATGAACTTCACTGCATCGATGATGTCTTGACGAATGCCTCGTTCTTTCAATATTTCTTCAGTACAGTCAGTGTCTTCCAGAATGTCATGCAACAATGCTGTGATGCCAGCTTTTGCGTACATGACATCTTCGTCATTATAGCCCCAGTGCTTGTCTGTGTGCTGCATCTCCCACACTTTGTCAAAGACAGTACGTAAATGGTTGATATATGGTTCGCCTCCCATATCAACCTGTCCAGCGTGATATTTTTCGATGAGTTCAGTAGCAATCTTGTACTGAGCGTCCATTTCTTGCATGAATTTCTCTTTATCCATTGTTCTGTTCTCTTTCTTCCGCTTCAATCCTATCTTTGAATTTCAGACGCAGATGCTTATACTGTTCCCATTCACGTTCTTCCTGGTCTTTGATGTGCTGTTCCATGACCCGCTTAGCATCTTCTTCATTGAAGTCCCAGATGCCGAAGTCGACAAGCATCTGCGCTTTACCATGAAACTGCAGTTTTCCGTTATTGTCGATATATGTGCTGAACCTATATATAGAATCTTTGTACAAGTCGCCGTTATATATGTTCTTGTTTGCAAGATTATAACAGTCTGGATTGTCTTTGTCTTCTTCCATGCCGCAGCAGATGAACGTCTTATCTTTAAATAAGACTAATAACATCTGTTCTGATTCAGAACCGCCAGTACACAGTCCGACTCGTTCTATGACTTTTCCATGCAACGGATTCTTCTGACGGTTGTCCGGATAGTTCCAGTTGACGTCTTTCAGAGAGAGTTGTTTGTAACCCTCTATATCGAATGTATTCTTTCCCATAATTCTTAAATTGTATCTTCAAATTTCATGTATCTTCTACCACCTTTGCGAAACTTGACTGATTCGCAGTTCGGTTTGTGATTCCATTTGCCTTTGCCAGAGAAATATTCGATGATATCGTCGATAGTCGCTTCTCTGTGCCAGTCGATTGTGCGTCCGTCCTTAAACGTTCCTCCGTTATATTCTTCAATCGTCTCGAGATTGTCAAACGGCCATTGCAAATGAGGACGTTCAGCATCATAGTTGTTGACGATGAGTTTAGTATGAATATCATCGTTGTTCCACTTTGCTAGAAGTTTGAACATCTTGTGATTCGTTCCGCAATTGATAAACGGACGTCTGATAAGTTCATAATCAGTCTGAGTCTTTTCTTCTTCTGACGTTTCTTCTGCATTCTTTTTGCAACTAGAGATATGCAAGTCGATAGCTTCTTTAATTTCTCTATCAGTCAGATACTCACTTTCGACAGTTTTATAAGTCATATCACCAAATCCGACTCTATTGCCGATTAAAGTTATGAAGCGATTGCCCAAATCCATGAACTCAGACAGATGCCAGGGCTGAATCCACATATCATCGACCTGGTAGCCGAGAGTGTGCAGATAGAACAACAGACCAACTGCAGTTTCTGAATCTCGCACGTAGACATACAAATTATAAGAATGAATGGGTGCTTCTGGTACATTCTGTTCACCGTAACCATTCTTCATCCATTCGAGTATCTCATTCTCGTGAAAATTTTTATAGTTAAACTTGTTCTCCATCTTTCTTATCTTTTCGTTTTCTTGACCATTCGAAATTATCGTCTTCCAAGAAGCGTGCAACTGTTTCTACGTAATTGCTGAGTACATTTCGAACGACTTCATGACGTGTCTTTCCTTCACAATGTTTCGGATCTTCAGCAAATGTATCGAGTGCATACAAGATGTGATCGCACATCTCGAATATGTGATCGTCCGGGGTTTTTGCTTCGTAGACATCGCATGCTTTCCAATACGGGCTGATGCAATCTCGACCGCCTTGTTCGCACTTCTCGCACCAGCAACCGCCATCGTATCCATGATAAGTTTCATCAGCGTACGAGACAAGCATTGCACGCCAATCGATGTGCTTACATGTTGCACAGCATTTCACGTCTTTCAGTGGTGTTGTGCCAGATAGTGTGTGAAAGAATAAGTCGTCCATCTTCAGAATATTTTCTTTATTATATTATACGTTTGAAATTGAACGTTATCTGTTGTTCTTCAAGAAATCTTCTGGAAGTAAACCCTCATCAATTAACCATTGAATGCGTTTATGATACCACATATACAGATGCTCGTTCTTACCACGACTTCCAATATATAATTTCAATTGTGTAATCACTGCTTCCCAGTATATTTCTCGTTTGTTTTTGTCTAATGGACGTATCTGCACTTCAGAACCACAGAATGGACATTTCACATAATGATTTATATATTTGTAAAAGATGTGTAATGAAACATCAGGTTCTTCTAACATTGCTTTTTCTTTAGATGAAAATCTGCACTCATGTTTGAGTCTCTCCCATAAAGGTTCATTTTTTGCTAAAATAATAGCAGCAATTTTTTCGTCATCGACAACTTTTGCAATGACATCAGAGTCTTTGTAGTGCAGTTCACAACTACAATAACATGTTGCTTTATGATTGAAAGGAGATTTGACTATTTTCATATTTAATCGTTATTGCTTGCATTCTCAACGAGATTCATTGCATGTTTGAAATCAGAACGTCCAGACGTGCCTAACTTGCGAAGCAATTCTAATTCTTCTTCAGTATATTCGCTTAATTTCATGTTTTATTTGCCGTTAATTTTCATTTCAATTTCTTTCTTTAGCATAGTAGCACGAGCGAGAAGTTCTTTAGTAACGTCTTCGACGAGAAATATTTGCTCGTTTACGGGAAAACGCTTCTTCGGTGCATACCCTTTGTAAATAGATGCAATCTTAGTACATACACTATCATCATATTTGTCGTAGTCTCGCTTGTAGACAATATTCATATTGAGGTTGTCTATGAAATCAGACTCTAATGCTGTCTCATAGTGTGCTTCTTTCTGAATCATTTTAGGATATTCGATACATAGAGGATTCTTGAATATATTCGAATCTTCAAAGATAGTGTCGTCGACTTTCAATGAATAACTTAATTCAACAGAGTGAAAGAAGAAACGCTCGAAATCTCCGGTTTTAGTAGAGTCGTCTTTAGTTGCATCGTTGACAATACGAAATACATTCGTGATGAAAGTCGTAAGAGTCTCGTCGACAACCCGGTCTAATTGGACGGCTGACACACGCATTGCATAGAACGAAAAGTTTGGAAACAAATCTATGCGATACCAAGTGTTGCCAATAGCGAACTTACTTCCGTCAGAATCTCTAACACGTAATTCTTCAAAATGATGTCCCGAGTCTAACATCTTTTTGTTCCATTCTTCTAAACCTTTCATTAATATGTCCTTGATTCTTACAAGACTGTATATAGTATTCAATTGAAACTCGAATACCTTGTTCATTTCTGCTAATTGATATTTCTTATCCATATTTCATTTATATTTTGCTGCAAAGATATAGAAATAAAATGAAAAATAAGCATCTTCTACGAAGAAGATGCCTATATTTATGATTAATTAACGATTTTTAGTTGTTCAGTATGAGTCTGATTTGTCGAACAAAGCATACATCAGGTCGTCGGTCATTGAAGCGAATTCTTTGTTTTTCATCAGTTCTTCAGAGAATACTTTCTTAAACGTTAGAGTTATTTCATCTTTGCTGACTTGACATTCTCCCAACATCACACACTCGTACCAATTTTCATCAGCTTGATAATAAATCGGACCCAAGTAATAAATCATCATCCAGTCGAGGTTTGCATTGTAGCATTTTATAGAGACATCATGAATGACTGCACGTCCTTCAGTAATCATATTTCGAACGTAATTGACAATATTATTATTCTTCTCGTTTAACAAATTCAAATTAGTTGATGAAAATTTCGGAGTCTTTACGTCCATCCATATAGTCTTCCACTTCATCGAATGTTCTTTCTCTTTGTCTGGAGTCAAGACGTCAGGATTCACGGTTGAACCGATGAGCATTTCTTTCAGTTTCTTCGGTATAGTCAAAGACTGTTTTTGTTCAATGTCTGTCTGTTTTATTGCATGATTTATAATAATCTGACCGGGATTCAAGCCGGCAATTTCATAAACTTGCTGATGCACATAATCGAACGACTTTTTAACTATGGGTGCGACTTGTCCGATTTCATTTGCGACTTGTGCTGCATAAACGGTCTTGTTGATGTCTTGCTGCTTGAACTTGCGCTTCTTATAAAAGATGCTACGGGGATAATACAATTCATGTTCCGGGTCGTCTGTCTTCATATAGTACAGCTGAGGACGACATTTCGTCGGGTATATCACTTCCATTGACTCGACGAATTGCTCAAATGACTCTACTGTGCGGAAATCACAGTTAGCATAGAATGCAAGCGTTGTATTATGGTCATTGGCATGATGTCTGAAGTCATTTTCCGGATATTCTTCTTTCTGCTTGACATGAAGCAGACGATCGAAATCAGACAACCAAACTGACCTTGTTACATAGACTGGCACAGAGTAGTCGATGATGCTGCGGTTATTATCGAGTACTCTCTCGACAATATAGAGATAACGCTGCATTGTCTTGTCGATGGGTTTCAAGTCACATAAGTCGAGGTAATCGACCGGCATAAAGAACATATACTGATATGCTTCTGGACGCATATCCCCCAAGTCTTCACTCTACACTTCTAGGTCTTTGCTCTCTATATCGTCTATGAAGTCTTCAAATAACTTTCTCATGTCACTTAAGCAAATTAAATAATACGTTTAGTTGCTCGTTGTTCCATTTAAAACCTCGAGCCAGGCACTCACGAGCACTGTCGATGTTCTTCTCGTCGACGTCAAGGATGTAACAGAATCCGTATTGCTGATACTCGTCTCCGGCTGGATAGTAGTACTCTCCGATGCAAATGTGGATACATATCTGCTGATTGTCTCTCGAACGCCATACGTTGACAAATTGCGGAAGCGTCTTATCAGAGTCTATCTTGTCACAGCAGAACGCAAGAGAATTGTTGTTGCGCAGATTGCCTGCTTTGTAAACCTGGAATTGTCCGGTGTCTGATAATGGGTCGCGCAGATATTTTACTTGCGAATGATCATATGTTGCTGACGTAATGGGTGTTTGATATATCATATCCATCAAGTCAATGTTGTGTACACTTTCCCAAGGAAGTGCTGGTGCATTAAGTACACTTGACAGAATCTTGAATTCCATATTGCTTGCCAGTATCTTCGGACAATGCAGTGTTTCCAGTAAGTCACGTAAGAAGAATGTGCCCTTGTTGAACAACGAAATCATGCGTATGATAGGTCTCAAGTCATCGATTCGTATGTCTGCATCACGATGCCAAGCAATTGACATCTTCTGTAGATTATCGCATGGTATATATGAACGATTGATCGGACGTTCAGAGTCGACTACTCCGATAGCATACGGGTTGAAGTCTGGTGACGTCGTCTTCCAACGGACTGCTTCAAGCAGACCCATTATAGACTTCGGACTCAAATCATCAAGATAACTGACGCCCACTGCGATGATGAGTGAGTTCCTGCGTATCTTCATCTTGTCAATCCACTCATCGTCATATTCGATGAGGTCAGATGTTCTTGCTGTAGGATAGTAATCAGTGACAATTCTCGGTTTTGAGAACTCTGTGATATAAGGCAGTGAACGCAGTGTATTGCTGAGACGGCGCTTCATACGACGGAACTCATCGTCACCGAATGAAGAAATCTCGAGATAGATGACTCGCTGATAGTCTTCTGGATTATCCGGTTCATCGTCTATTGCGTCAGGCTATTTCGATATGATGTCGCTTGTATCATGAGCATCTAAGAAATCTTCATATAATGCAGCACTCTCTACTAATCGACACATCTTTGCATTGTTATACCACTGCTCGAACATCTCTTCCCATAGTTTTTGTGCAGCAGCGACTTCTGGTGTCTGTATGAGAATCTGCTTAGGAAATTCAACTAAGTCTTTCCAGTCGTTATACTCACGCTCTATATAGAATTTCAAACTGACTGTCCCGTTATAGACTGTCATATACGGCTCCATCTAGAACACGACAGCGAATTCCTTCTGATTGACCTTTTTGCTGTCTAACAGGAATATATTGCCGATATGCGTCTTTCCCTGCCTAATTGGGTCTAACAACTCATTAGCGAATTCTAACTATCTTCCCGAATTGAAGTAACCCGAATGGTCGGAGCATCTCTCGAAGAACTCGACATAGTAACTGACTCTGCCTCGGATAAGTTGCTCTGTGTCAATCTGCGCTTCATACCACGGACGCACAATATCATCCTTGATAGATGCCAGATGATAGTCATCGACAATGCTGTCAAGTCCGGTAGTTGTCCAGTTATATCCGATGAGTTCGTACAATTGTCTCCATATGTCATCACGATGAATGAATTTCTTAATAATCGGAAGATTTACCATAGCGTTCCGTTGTTCAACATATGATAACTTCTTTCCTCTGATGAAAGGAATCGGCATCAGAAGTTCAAATTTCGTTGCATCACATAACGGATAGAATGACTTTATCGTCAGATGGTTCGTCGAGTCAGAACCCCAGTCTCCGAAGAAGACATTGCCGTATACATCGAAGTCCGTGCACCAGTAAAAATACTAATCTATATTGAGTTGCATCGCATTGATGATGCTACCGAAGAAACGGACGTATTGTTGGATGCTGTTTATACTTACATTGGCAGCAAAACGTACTGCTACACCCTCGTCTGCCTTGAAGTACATGTCACCGACTTCGCGTCCGATTGGGAAGTATCTATCTTTGAAGACAATCTCCGGCTTGGAAAAATTCTTGCATATATGACCGAGCACACGTTCGAGCCTGTGTAAGTGCTTGAGCATGCGTTCCGTGTTGTACCACTGGAGAGCCTTCAGATTGAAGTAGAAGTTGAATAGGAACTGGTAGTTCTGCGCATTCACTTCAGGTTCATTCTCTGCGACTACTGTCTCTTGAGGTATGATGTCTTCTTGCGAAGCGTCCAGGAAGTCTTCATATAGTCGTATCTTATCCATTGTCACTGTATTCTACTTCGTTACTTTTCAGAATGTCTAAAATTTCTTTTTCTGTGATGTCGATTCCGATGTCATTTTTCAGACAATTGACAAACGGCTCATAGTTTGCATACTTCATGATCCCGTCAAATTTGAAAGCGATTGCTGCACTTAGCGGCATTTTGCTGAAATCCCAACTGGTCGCTCGTTCTTTACGGTCGTATAAGAACGTCCCGACCCATATGATGAGATAGACGTCATTATTCCAGTAATTTCCACGTAACTGAAAGTCTTTACAACTTACAGTTCCCAACTATTCAGCCATTGCTCGGAATTCTTCTGAATTCGATGTCTTCTGTTCGAGATCTTTCACTTGACCATCCTGACAATAAATCATTTCTATATTTTTGTTTCCGACTAATGTGCCTAAGTCGAGTGTCTCTGCTGTTATCTTCTTCTTGAATTCTTTCGGAAGCGTAAAGTTGTATGTTCTCGGAGCATGAAATGCTTTCTCGCATACTTGGTTCATGATACGCTTCTGTAAAGTCAGACCCATGAAATCGACGAGTTTGTTGAATTCTCTTAGTTGTAAGCGTTCGGGTATCAACAGTGAGATGAACTGAGACAGATGTTCTACTAATTCATCGTGAGCACTTTTGCGCTGGTCCAAGCAAACGTCAATCTTTCCCGTCTTGCGATAGCATCTCAAATACTGTGTGCTAGTAATCCATAGTCTGCGACCGTATTTTTGTGTATTGATGATAAACTCAATCCCAGCAAATGACTGACCGATTTCAATACCGTCGATTATGCTGACGAACGTCAGTATCTAATTCAGCGTACGAAAGTTTGTCTCAACACCGATGCGTATGTAAATATAGTCTTCTGAAGTATTCATCGCATCTTCTATACGATATGTCTCTTTTTTATGACTATATGGACCAGTGACATACATAACAGTGACATACATAAACTTGGAATATGCAGTAATCGGAGCAAATGTCTTGAATAGATGCTTCAAACACTAGTCAGTATATATCAATCTATCTCGCTTACAGTTTACTTGGAAGATGAGGTCATAGTCGTCTGGCGCTGTCTTCTACGACAGCGTATCAACTTCGACTTCATCAGAAACGATGTCACGGTCGTCTAAGTTGTCAAGAAAATCTTCGTTTAACAACATGATAGTTCGAAAGAAACATTTTCTTTATTTATCGTTTTGAACTACGTTAGTTCAATTATATATAAAGTATTCTGATGGCACTTCTGCAGTCAGCCATACGCCGTTGTTACTCAGATAGAACTTATATCCGTCAGCATACATTCGTTTCGCATCAATTTTGATGATGTGAACATCTTTAGAATGTCTTCTTCCGACATTAGTTGCTGTCTCGATGTCTTTTGACAGATGAACATGTTGCCTGGTCATAGGACGCAATCCCTCATGCTGAATGTTCGAAAAGAACACATCGCTGCCAGTTCCGTGATATAGAACAGAAGGCGGTTCTGCTTCCTGTAAGCCGACATCAACTGGTATTGAATGTCCTTGACGTGCACGAATCTTACGTCCATCGTCAGAGAATTCGTAACGCTGCTTATTATTTGTAGCAGTGATAGCGTTCAGCAGCTCACGACTGTATCCTTGCTCTTTGCACAGTTCGGAGACTTGCCTCCAGCCGTTTTTGTCGATGAGTCCGGCTTCGAATGCTTCTTTATCATGACGCAGAAGAAATGCTAAGTGCTTTCCTCTGTTTATTAATTGTTTTTCAGTGAATGTTGTAGCCATAATTAGAATAATGTGTTAGATTCTTGTTCGTTTCGTTTTTCGCTGTCTTTCAAATAGCAGTATAAGCACTTGTTTGGACAACGACCTCGTTTATAACCGCCGGGAATTAACTGGTGTTTTAATAGACAGTGACAACCAGCACGCTGCATACTCTGCCCATGACTTCCAGTGAAGTTCGGATCGATGTTATTGACAATGAGGTCTACCATATCCATGCATCCGAAGTCCTTGAATTTTGCAATAGAAGTGAGTTGAGATGTAGCACATGCTTCGAATGACACATTGCAATCTTCACTCAATATCTGATTTGTGAAGTCTTTGATGTGACAATATATGTCATACATCATATCCTTGTCTGGCCAGAAATTTCCTTTGTAGATAGCATCGATTTCTTCGATGATTGGTGTCTCTTTCAGACGTTCGTAAGAATGCTTATAGCACTGCATTACACTTGAACGGAATCGAGTGATTTTAAGTGAACGTCCGAGACGCACTGCACGTTCGAAGCGTTCAATTCCTTCAGTAATTGGAACTATCGGGTCGACTCGCCAGACAATTCTGTCTACTGGATAACCCGCAGCAATCAATTGTGCTGCTTTGTCTTTCATCACTTCCGGCTCGACAACATTCGGTTCAAGAAATGTTCCTCCCCATCCGGTAACTGTCAGATGTACGACTGATGGCATATTCATATATCCCATCGGTGATTGTGAATCTGTCAATAGTTTGATGACGTCTGGATTCAGCACTTTCGTGATATACAACACAAAGTTGTATTCTTTAACATGACCTATCCATGACTTGATACACAATGACGGGTCGTATGTTTCAGTTGTCGCAATTTTGAAATCGTTCATAAACAATTATTATTTTGCCGCAAAGATAAAGAATATTTGCGACATAGAAGAATTTCATGAGAATATTTAACAAGGTTTAACGATAGAGATTAGTTCCAGACATCATCTGCAGCCAGGAGTTCATTTGATACTGCATCCATGTCTTCTTCTGGATTATAATCGTCATTGACATCTGGTTCTTCCGGAATTTCTACTGGCTGACGATGTGTGCGACGATAACGTGTTTCTGCAACAGCATTCTTAAAATCTTGAATGACATTCTTATAGAAGTTATCTCCATCCATCATCTCACGCCACAAACATTCAAACTGTGACTTGCTCCAGAGCGAACGACCTCGAGTGGGTATAATTCCTCGCTGTGTTAGATGAATCATTGCGCCATAGACATCTTGTAGCGTCAAGTCTGTGATGCCGGTGATACCTATGAAATCATTTAAATATTCTTTTTTATAGTCGTTATTGTTGCTCATACTGTATTTATTCAGTTAAATGACGTTAAATAATCTTCTTAAATTATACAAGTTTCAAATATTATTTGTATCTTTGTGGCATAAAAAACAATATAATAAAGTAATGAAACGACTAATAGACATATTAAGAAAAACGTCGCAGTACGAAAGCATCAAATATGCAAACGACTACTGTTGTCCAGAATGTGACAAGTCTGGAATCGGACGTCGAAGAGAGCACAAGTGCTTACTGACTGGATGGTGTGAGACTCCGTCTGGTTTCATGGCAATATGTGAATGCCCGATATGTGGCAGCAAGTTTCGATTTCATCCACAAATAGAACGTTTCAACTTAGATGCGTTTAACGATCAACTTGAGTTTCATTACTTGGGTCCAGTCGATTTGTCTTTAGTCGCTAACAGTGAAGAGTTAGACGAAGAATTAAGCAACATTAATAAGCAATAAGAAATAATGTATATAGTAGTTAATAAAAGAGTGTTGAATGCTTTGAATCTCAATATTGGAGATATACAGAAGTTTGATAAAGAAGCATTATTAGAAATATATAAATGGATTGCTACATCTTATGGTGCGCACGATTATAATCATTACAATCTCATTTATGATGTGGCTAATAAACAAAAGTGGTTCGAAAAGAATACATCGCATAGTAATTATAACGAAGATACTGGAATTCCCGAACATATTTATGATTTCGAAGGTGTTCGTGAAGGATATTATTTTATAGTTGACGATGGTAGATATATAATCTGCTCGAAACTCTATGAGACTGAAAACTTAGCAGAACGAGCTAGAGATAATCTTTTAAGAAAAGCAAATAAAATTATCGCAGGTTTGTACAAAGTCAACATATAATTATATATAATTATGAATTTCGAAGAACTAAAACAAAACGCAAAGAAAGAATTAGAAGATGCTATTCAGAAGCAAGAAGAACTGATTAAGTCTCTTCAGAGAAGTTTTGATGTCATCAACAAATTCGATAAAGGCAATGTTATCATTGATTCTTCTGACGATTACCTTCTTATAGTAGATACACCCGTAATCGTCAAAGAGTATTTGAGAGTTCCCATCCGGCATCATATAAAACCAATTATAGATGCTGACAGATGCGAATTAAATATGTCTGGATGCATTGATTTTGTAGAGATATATTTAACGAAGATGTCGTCTGTTAAAGTCATAAGCGTCCGTGAAATGTTTGATAAAGAACGTTCAAAACTCAAAGACGAATTTGAATTGAAAATTAAATCTTCGAAACAATATATAGAGAAGTGTCAACGAGTCATCGAAGAGAAGCAGAAAGATATCAAGTATGCGGAAGAGAATATAAAGAAAAGAGAATCTTTTGATTTCGACAACAATTTTGAAAAGATTGTCGATAATTATTTGGAAAGCAAACAATTTTCTGATGATGCTTATAGTTTACCACCCGGTTACGGAAAAGATTATAAGCACTCTTCGTCTCTTCGCAAAATCTTTGCGATATAATCCAAAGAAAATATTTTTGAACTTTTTTAGTTCTCTGAAGTATAATATATAGAAAAACTAATATAAATAGAAACGAAGAAAAGAAAAAACGTATTCATTAATAAGAATGGCAAACGAAAAGAACAATTCATCATTTGATGAGGAGGCTCTCAGCAAGTACGTTAAGGAAACTGAAGCACCTTAGGCAGAAGCACAGAAAGAAACTTCTGCTTCAAAGAAACCAAAAACACTACAGGACGAGTTCGCTGAGAACGCTCGTTAGATTGCAACTAATCGTCTGTCGCTACAGGAAGAGAAGCAACTGCATCAGGAAGAGGTGCGTGCACAACAGCGTGCAATTGGTATGGGATTCATGGAGATTCCTCTCACTGACCTCCCATCTAGCGGTATATTCTATCCAGAAGGCACTCGTATTCATGTTCGTTCAGCATCCGGTGGTGATATCCGTCACTGGTCAATGGTCGACGAAACGTCATTGCTTGCTATCGACGATGCGCTGAACTATATCATCGAGCGTTGTGTGACTATCACTATTCCTGGTGAGCGTCCCGGTTCATGGAAAGACTTGGTTGAAATCGACCGTTTCTATCTCGTGCTGGCTGTCCGTGACTTTACTTTCACAGAAGGTAAGAATGAACTGAAGATTGCTATCAGTGAAGTAGAGGACGTCGTAGTCAAGAAAGACAACATCACGTTTATCGACCTTCCCGAGGGAATCTATAAGTTCTACAATGACCAGAAGCGCTGCTTCACATTCCCAGGAGCAGAAGGTTCTAACAAGACGATTAACATCTACATGCCGACTGTTGGCACATCACAGTGGATTCGCGGTTACGTAGAGAAGAAGACCAATCTCCAGGAGAAGTTTGACGAGGATTTCGTGCAGATTGCACCTATGCTCATCGAAGATTGGCGCAAACTCAACGATAAGGCATATGCTGAATTCGTGAATGACTCAATGGGATGGAGTTCGTATGACTGGGGAATCATCTCCAAGGTAAAGAAGACGCTGCAGACTGCCGTCAGCCCCAAGTTCATCTACAATGATGAGAACGGGGTAGAAAAGGAGGCACCCCTGAACTTTCGTGGCGGAATCAAAAGCATATTTAACCAGACTAATCTGGACGAGATCCTCGGTTTTTAATTTCTACAACGAGAAATTGGCTGTTCGTGCAGCAGCGACGAGGGACTTGTACTGGTCGACAGCAGAGCTGTTCTTGTCGGAGAACTTCCATATAGCACAGCTCTTCAAAGTCCCTTATCAGCAACTCATGGAGATGATTTATGCGCTTTCGAAAGACGTTCACATCTCGTATTCAGATTTCAACGAAATGCCGTTCTTCGAAATTCTGATGATTATCGATGCACACAACGACTTCGTCGAGAGACAAAACGAGAGCAACAGTGACGGTGACGACATGATAGCGCAGCAGCAGGCTCAGATGCAGCAGATGTACCAGCATCAGCAGCAATCTATGCCGAAGTTTGATAATAGTCACATGAATTTGCCTCAGATGCCGAGCATGCCGAATTTTAATTGACAAGAAAAAAACGTAACATAACAAACAAGAAATGGCAAAGGACAAGAAAGAAGAGAAGGGGACTGTAGAGCAGCCCAATTTAAAGAACACCATCGATCCCAAGCAGATTGTGATGGACGACGACAGCGACATGCCGAAGCCTGAGACTAAGGTATATAAGAAATATCTGAAAGTCACAGACAAGTTCATGCGCATGTTCAACCAGTGCGTCGGACAGTTGCCTTATGACACTGTCGTACGTAACAAGGAGGGTGGTACATATCGTCTGGTTGACTTCGTTCGCTTCATCGAGCAGCACAAGGACAAGATGGCTGTCGACGACATGAATGTCGCAATCTCTTATATCAGCGGAATGGACTTCAATCGTGCACGTCCCCTGATGGAGATTATCGAGACGAGAGAGCGTCAGCCTGAACTGTGGACTGTATTTGAAGACCTCTGATTATGTGGAGATGGTTTGAACGGCTGCGTGCCAAGAAAGAGTTCGAGCGAGAAGAACAACTCGTCGAGGATGTGATTCGCGAGAACGAAGAAGCTGCTGAGGAAGCCCGTGAGAATGCGGGCATCCCGGCAACTATCATTTCATATATTCCAGCAGACGATGACAGCGGACCCAAGATGGACATCTTGGTTGAAGAGATGACATGTCGTATGATGCCGGAACCTGGCAGTATCATCTGGATTAGCGCAGACGAGGGTTCACGACCGTTTAAGGTCATTCGTTTCGACTTTATGGAGAACGGCAGTGAATACGATTCAATGCGTGTATATGTAGTCGTACAGCCAGCATATTCATCAGACGTGATGCCGAATCCTCAGTATTTGATGGAATTTAATGTTAACGGTTAATTAAGTTATGGCTTACATGAAGGACGCTGACCAGTTACTCAGCAATATCGTCGGTCTTGAGAACTATTCGAAAGAAGAACTCATTGACATAGTAAAGCGTTGGTGTCAAGAACAAATTGATTATGCAGCGATATATGTCAAGATTCATAACGTGTTTATTGTCGGAAGTCGTATGATTGGCATTGCTAAACCGGACGACGACTTAGACGTAATGTTGTATTATACTGGAACAGTCAAAGCATTCGACATGTATCACTTATTTAACGATGAACCGTTAGTTATTGATGATGTGAGAGTTGAAGTGAAATCGATCCTAATGAGTGAGCATTATGCTGCATCTTGACGTCAAAGGAGTACACTCGATGATTTCATCGAACGAGAATTTGAGCATCTTCTACAAATGGGTGCTCAATCGTTCTACGTCATTGACGTTGCCTTATCATAACTTGAGACATACGTTCTGTATGATGCAACTCATCGGGACGATTTGGAATCACTCACAGACTGATGACTCATACGGCTTTAAGTTGTCTGATGAAGACCTTTATGTCTTGTTAGTCAGCGCACTGTTTCATGATTTCTCGCATTCAGGAGGCGTACACAGCGATAAAGAGAATGTAGCAAATGCTATTGCCGGACTCGAACGCTGCCTTGATGAATGCACAGAATATTCTTCTAAACTCAACTGGTTGAAGTCAAGTTGTGCATCAGTAATACATGCAACAGAGTATCCTTATGTCATACCCGATGAAGATTTAGACTTGAGACAGAGAATCATCAGAGAGTGTGACATCTTAGTAGCGTTCTTTGACGACGTATTCTTGCAAAACATTATCGGGCTGAGTGCTGAGATGCGCATGACAGACGTTCCGAAGTATGTCATGGACTGGCTGAAATTCATCATGGATTCATCGAAGAAGTTTCAGTTGAAGTATTCACTGGACGTCATAGATAAGTACTCAGCTGAACTCGTAGATGAGATGAAGACGTTCATCGAGACTTGGCACTGATTTGATAACGAAGATTTGCATATAATTTGGGCTCGTATTCGTATTTTTAACGATTGCGAGCCCAAATTATTAGCAACTTTAATAAGCGAATTTTGACGATTTGAATATTTGTCTTGCCAGTTCCCCGCCGTATTTGTTGATGACTTCCAGGTCTTCTCGGTGATTGCGTTTCGCAGGACGCATCATGCACATGACGATGTTCCCGTAAGGCCCGCTAGTCAGTGACTCCGGATGATGAGTGATGATGGGTCCGCTTCCTAACTTTGTAGTACACAACCCGTAAGGTCGTATTAAAGACACACTCTTGAATTCGTTCTTGTCCGCATATATGAGTATCTTCGTCCACTCCGGGTCGAATGTTGGATGAAAGCACTCTCTGAACCCGAACAACTTAAACATCTCTATATAGTTCTGCAGTGAAGAGTCGGCGGGCAAGACGTCTGGCCAGAACGTCAGCAACCCGTGCTCCTTGTCATTGACTAGCCCTTTATGCTCTGGGTCGGGTTCTATCCACGGGAATGTACGTCCCAATACGTGCGTCGGCGAATTGAATGCAACAAATCCCTCTAGATTGCTCCATGCTAAATCTTTATCAACAGCGAGTTTTGGAAACTGCTTCTTTACAATCTCCATCGTCGTGCCTGCTCTTTCAAATTTTATCGGTTCTCTCTTTGCCATAATGAAAACAACGACTTCAGTGTCGTCTATATTATTATACGCTGAAGCCGTTGCTTTGTTTCGTATCGATATTGCTTATTTCTTCCAGAGTGAAGAATCTGGTGAAGCCATCTCCTGAATCATGTCATTCCATTCATTCAGTGGAACTGGGAATTTCTCATCATTCTTCGTCAACTTTCCGTTCTTGTCTCCTAGCAGAATAGCGAAATTGCCTCTGTACTGACCTTTCATGTTTCCGCACCTTGCACGCCATATATAGCGCCTATCGAATGTATCGCAGTCTTCTGTCCTGACTTCTCGTCTTGTTCCCTCATTATAGATATAGACTTTGTCTTTACGCTCCATCCTTCCCCAAGAGTGATTCTTCTTCCACTCAGCAGCAATCTCCGCTTCGTGGTTGTTCGTCACTTTGCAGTCACAACGGAATGCAAAGCATATGTTGCCGCAGTCTACATAGTCATGGTCGAACTTCGTTATCAGCCAGTCAACAATCCATTGCTCTATGTCCGTCACGTCGACGCTCTTCTTGTCTCCGGCAGTCGTCAGGACAAACGATGCCCACGTCTGCGTCTCATCTCTATTATGTCCGAATACTTCTACTGGCGGCATATGTGTCTTGCATAGTCTGACGCTCAATCCGTAGTCTTTTGCTTTTGTCACCGCAGTCTTTGCTATCGGCTTTATCTGATTCTCTTCATATAGATTCTTCAGATACACTTTCTCAGCATACCGGTCAGTGAGTTCCTTGTCGTCGGGTTCATCGAAGAACTTATGATAGAGTTTGTCTATGACGTCCAGCAAGTAAGGATAGTTCGTCGATAAGTCATGAGCATTATATGACTTAGATGGAATGACTTTCTCGTCTCTCTCGTCTTCTTCGAGGTTATTATAGAAGAAACCGATATTCGCACTGTCAATACAACGGGGATATATCCAGCGCATCTTACGCATCATGATTCGGATGTTCTCAGCAAAGCGCTCTTTTGACATATAGCGCATGTCTGTTACTAGGAACTTGAACTTCAGACGAACATTATAATAACTGCTGTTTTGTGCTGCAATATAACTGTGATCATTACGTAATACACTCATTCCGTCGAATATTTCAGGCATATTCTCTTCATAGAATGTCACTGGGTCTGGCAGTTTGTCACGGTTCGTGTCAGACTTGATGAATAGACTTTCGAAATCAAAACCCTTGAACAAATGTGAACCAGTCAAGATACTCTCGATGCGCTGACGCACACGACCAATCATTATCGTACGCTTGTTCTTCTCATAGCACTTTTTCCATACAGTATTGATAATGATATAGTACTTATAGTCGTGCTGTGTGCGTTCGAGACCGGACTTGTGAGCACGTTCAACTTCTTCCTTGTCGAAACTTCCTTCGTCCCGCAAGTCCAGGTCGACGTCTTCCCAGAAGTCTTCTAGTAACATCTTTCGTGTATCTTTGTTGTCTGACATTATTCTATTCATGATAATTTGTTATATTTATTTTTGAGTGACATGATAACGAAAAAACCGGCTATATTGCCGGTTTTCTGTCATTCGATAAGTTTGAAACATTCATTGAATTCATTCTCTGTCAGTATCACGAAGTCGTTCCAACCTCCGTTTGCATACACTTTATAATGACATCTGTCGAGATAGTAATATACATCGACTTGATACTCTCTTTTTGCGATAAATTCACATGTCTTCTCTGGATTATTGTCATTGACTCTTGATAGAGCAGCAATGCACTTGCACGTTTTCTCTAGTTTCATAGTTATCTCCTTTTCATCTCTTTGAATAATTGAATCCCGAGTGCATCAGCACATTTCTTGCAAATATCATTATAATATAACGTTTCGCAATGTTGCTTATCAAGCAATACGTATTCTTTATCGTCATATGTGGGAATGCGCTCTTCAATCGGCTTGAACGCTGTTGGAACATATAAATTGTGCTCTCTGTTGGCAGCATCAATTAAGACAGCTTCAGTTGTGCCGCCGTCACGATAGACGTCCCATTGCTTTACAGTCATACGTTCGACAAGTGGAAATTCACCGCTGAAGTCAATGATTGCTGCAAATGTTTCATAATTCTCGCCGTATTTGCGACGATATGTAAACAGATATTGATTCTCTGTGAATTGAATGATAAGTTGAGGTGTGTAGATGTCTGTCGGAAAATCGTCGAAAGTGAATTGCGACCAGTCGATGTCCTTGACAGAATCTTCAGACATGTGCTCCAAAAACATGAAGTCTAGGAATTCGGAATATAGCATGTTGAAGTTGTCATACTTTAGTTCAATCTTCGAATCATATGACTCTTCTGTGACTGGTTTCAACAACTTCTTGCTGTAGCAGAATCCGTCCTTTAGACTGGATTGACCAGACGACCCACTTTCTTTCATACGCACGAAATTCATCGTGAAAGGATATTTCACATAAATGTGATGCCATTCTTCGCCGTCCTTTAGAATGTGCTTCGGCGCACCAATCAGCACTACTAAGTCGTGATAAGATATTGGATAATTTGCGACGTACTCTTTAGAATCTTTCAATTCTTCGAGTTGACGACAGTACTTGCTCTTGTAATAAGCATTTTGATGATGAAGTTTGTAGACGTCCATATTTTGTTTCTTTTAAATGATGTTTATTTACTTATTATACAAAAGAAATGTGTATTTGTTTAAATAAAACGACCCAGACAATTAAGTCTAGGTCGTTTATTTTTCATATTCTTCAACAGAATTCAACACCAGACGTTCTGGTCGTAAAATCCTTTTTCGATAGCATTGAAGTAGAAGAACAAGTCGTCTCGACTGACTGGTGTGAAGTTGTTAGCGTCAACTCCGACATCATACCCGTCCCACTCTTTCACTTTCTGTCTTCCGTGAATATGACCGAATGCTACGGGAATCAACTTCCCATCGCCCGATTTCTTCTTCTGAATAGCAAGTGCACGAGTCGGCTCATGTGCCATAATCAGCCACGGACGTCCATTGTCTTTCAGTGTCAGAGATTCACCGTCGCCATAGATAGTCACATCGGGCGGAACTGGTGACTTCCCATCACGTTCATAGTTGCCTTTGACAAAGACGATGTTTCCGTTCAGATATTCTACCGGCCATGACTCGCCGAAGTCACCGAGATGATAGACTGTGTCGTTCGGACCAACAACAGAGTTCCAGCGCTCAATCATCGTCCAGTCCATCTCACGGACGTTCTTGAAAGGACGTTTGCTCAACTCCATTGCACGCTCTTGTGAGAAGTGTGTGTCAGAAGTGAAGAACATTTTCGCTTTCTTCTTCTCAGCAACCAGTTCGCTGATTTTATTGATACACTCATCGAGATTGCTGTAGACTTCTCCAGCATCATATTCCTACATTTTATTGATGAAGTACTGACGCCCGTTGTAGTCGTTGTAGATACCGACGACAATCGGCTTGTTCTGACGCCCGATGTTCTCACCGAACTCTATACGGGTCGTCTGTGCATACCCACGACCAGGAATATCTTCTTCGGGAGCCGGAATCCAGAACAATATGATGTCAGCGATTCTTAGTCCGATAGTTTCCCATTCTGTCTGAGAATCATAGTTGAAGTTTTCGTAAGATTCTCTACGAGGACTAATCCAGACGACACCGTCTATTTCCGGCATATGATGCTGCCACATCGGAGCACCTTGAATGGGTCCAGCGCAGAATACTTTAATCTTGTGATTAAGTCCAGTCAAATCATCTGGACACTTGATAATGTAGTTGTTTTCTTGCATTTTAGTTTAATTGAAACGTTTGTTGTATTTATTGCAAGAAAATAGCACATTTGATTAATATCTCATACGCATAAGTTTGTTATTTTGATGTCTATTCTTATAGACTCCATCCTTGAATTCTTTATATTCTATTTCTCTGTAGATTGGTTCAGCATCAGTCTTTCCAACGAATTCAGTCAGTATTCGTCGACGATATTCGACCCAGAACTTTGACCGGTCTAAATCAGATGAATCTTTAACAAACCAATAGACGTCAGATGTGTTGAACGACTTGAATACAAGAATCAGATAATGAACTTGATGAGTATGTCCGAACGTCCATCTTGAACCACAAAGTACTCTACAAAGATACCAACCCTTGGAGTCAAAGTCAGACAACTTCACTATAGTCGACTTATCTTGTGTATGAAACCACGAATTACTATCATCTCTAAGATTCCAATATGTTGTCTTGTTGAGTCGTTCACGTTCGTCTTTGAATGATTTTATTTGGATATAGTCTGTACTAATGTCGCAGTCAAATGCATAATCCATTTTCCAGCACATGCGCTTCTTTAACCGTTCAATCTCTTTATTTTCGTAATAAATTGAGATTTGACGTTTCTCTAAGTTAATCATACGTCTGAGAATATACTCTACAGGAGTAGCTGGGTCTGTCAAATACGTGACAAATCTACTAAGCGTCATTGTCTTGATTTCTTTCACATCTTCATATTCATGATTGTTATAGAGATATAATGGCATCTTCTCTATGAGTTCATAGAATTTAACCAAGAATTTGAAAGATGTGCGTTTAGGTATATCGAATGCAAATTCGGGATATTCAGTTACATTGTCTGAATATATTAGTTCACAAGGATAATTTGCAATTCTGAAAAGTTTTCTTATTTGCTTTAATATGATGTCATCATCTGGACGTAAATCACGCCTAGTGTAACTATCTGACATAGTTATATAGAACATCCAAGTCTTATCAGATTCAACTGTAACTTCTTGAGTTGCAATCTCTTCAATGACGTCGTTGAAAATGTTATCTAAATCATCGAATGAACTCATAGTTGTAGAGTTAATACATAATACTAATCAAAACAATTTATTCCAAATCGCACTGATATGCTGACCAATCTTATACGCTAGGACAGGAGGTACAGCATTGCCGATGATACGATATGCACCAGACTGAGATAGTTTCTTATCTTTATGACGCATCACGAATTCATAGTCTGGAGGAAAAGTCTGTATGAGTGCACACTCACGAAGTGTCAGACGACGCTCTTTCAAACCGGCATTCAATTCATCAATCATAATACCTCTATGTTCAGCACTCAGACGTCTGTATTCAATATTACCATGATGCTCGCTGCGTATAGTTGGACCCAACCCGTCCCATCGGATTTCAGTCTGACCTTGTTTGCCTAGTCCAAGATAACGTGCTGTTGAATAGCACATCTGAGACAAATCAGTTGTCTCAACATCTGGTTCACGCAAATGACTGAGGACGTCTTTGCACGTTACTATCGGCAATACACTATCTAAATTGTCATACCACTTCTTGAAATCGAATGCATGTGTTATTCTTGGATACAAGTCTGGTAAATCTTTCTCAGCTATCTTCAAAGCATCACGTCGAACACCGATAAAGATGACTCGCTCTCGAGATTCGGGTACACCGTATTCCCATGCTTTCAGTATACGAGGTTCTACGACGACATAACCACTACTTGCAAAGTCATTACGAATGATGTTCAATGAATCACCCAAAGATACGAGACCCTTGACATTCTCTGCGATGAACAACTTCGGACGTACAATCTCAATGACTTGTTTCATCCATGTATATAGTTGTCCTCGCTCAGAATTGAACCCACGACGCTTGCCGGCAGTACTGAAATCTTGACAAGGGAATCCGCCAGTTACGACATCAATATTCTCTGGAAATACTTGAGTTCCAGACAGATGACGCTTACATAAGTCGACTATGTTTTCTAAGTGATAGCGTTCTGGAGCATCAGGATAGAAACGACTGAAGTAGTTGACCCAAGCAGTCTGTGCATCTTTTAGAATATCGTTAGCAAAAACTGTTTCGAAACGGCTCTTAGGAACATGAACAAAATCGTTGATGCAATTATCATCAACGATGACAGTTTCATTAGCACCAAATGATTTCTTCGGTGCTAAGAAACCGCCTTCTAATCCCAAGTCCATGCCTCCACAGCCTGAGAACAAACTCAATACACGTATCTTGTCAGTCATCAGTTATTCTTATTATTCACATGGATTGGTGCGACGATGAGTTTAATCATAATCGTAATCCAGAATGTCTGCCAATAACCAAGTATGGGCAGTGCTACTGTTGTAGCGAATGCAGGAACGACGACAGAGTTCCAGATTAGCATCACTGCCCATGCAATGATGAAGTTGATGCCGAACATGAACAGTATCAACAATGGGACGCTAATCAGGCATCCTGTTAGCCACATAGCGAATGTTTCGTAGAATGTCTTCATATGTTTTAAATATTAAAAATCAGGATCTTCAGGAGGTACAAGTATAGCATTCTTGGTACCGAAGTACCAAAGCGCAAGAGCAGCACAGCATACGCCGACGAACCACCAGAAATGACAGAAGAACAGCCATATGAGCAATGCTAAGAACAGCACTAAACTCCCACCTATGATGAAAAAGTATTTCCTCATATATAATAATGTGATGATTAATGCTTTAAACCAGCCAATGCGATATATGTCTGAATGCGGTCAGACAAGTCTTCAGGGATGTCATTGAGTTTGATGTACTCATAGTTACGAGAGTCGTAGACTGCCGTGCACTCAGCCTTGAAGAGCAGAGCAGACACTTCTTCAAGCAGTTCTACCGGGACGTTTACTGTTTTTTCGTTGGCCTTCTTGGAAGGTTTCAGAGATGATAACTTGAAATCCATGATATGTATCGTTTTAAATAATTAAATTTCTTCTAATTGTTATATCTTGATTTCTAAATTTTGTTTGTGTTTGTATATGTTAAAAAGTATTAATGCTCAACGCATCAAATGTTAAAAGGTATTTTAAATTGTAATTTTGTTATAGAAATATTTGTTGTTTTCAAAGAAAAGTCATACCTTTGCAACTGTTAAGTCAAACAAACATCAATTTAAATTATGAACAAGAAACTTTTCATTATTGCACTCTTGAGCATGATGACACTCGGAGTGTATTCTGAGAACATTAACAATGATTCTCAATCAGTTAGTGACACTATCAATCTTGCTGAAGTGACAGTAACTTCACTGTATCGAAACAACGTCAACGTCGGCTATCTCATCGACAACAAGACGCTGATTTCTGAGAACTACGGCCAGGAACCATCTCATCTGTTCGCTAAGATGCCTAACATCTTTGCAATGGACGACAACGGAACAGAGTTCGGCTATGGCTATTTCCGTATTCGTGGACTTGACCAGACACGTATCAACGTTACGCTTGATGGAATGCCGTGGAATGAATCAGAGGACTACGGGACGTATTTCGCAAATTCACCCGATTTGATGTCTTCTATGCATAGTATCAAGGTAGAGCGAGGTTCTTCTGCTACTAATAATGGAACTGCAAGTAGCGGCGGTAGTATCAATCTTGAGTCTATCAACCTGCTTAATGATAATACATCATATGCTTATGTCGGTGCTGGTTCGTTCAATACGTATAAGACGTCGTTGATTTATAACTCAGGACTTATCAACAAGCATCATGCTTTTCATGTCAAGGCTACGCAGCAGCAGACTGACGGTTTCAAGGACAACTCATTCAATAACTCACAAGCATTTACACTGAAGTACGGATATTGGTTCAATGATAAGCACAGCATTGACATCTTATCGTTGAACGGACGTCATCGCAACTGCCAGGGTTGGCTCGGCAATACGCTCGATGAACTTGCTAAGAACAAGCATGCTAACGGCAACGTAGCCGATGACATTGACGAGTGGTTCCAGTCAGTTAATAAGATTCAGTATAAAGGTACGTTCAACGACAATATCTTCTTGACTGCGTCTGCCTATCTGCAGTATCAGAACGGCTGGTACAACATGGACTTGGACAACTACATGAACAGGATGATCACTGACCCGAACGGAGACGGAACTCCTTGGGCTCCGACAGGTATTGTTTACAGTTACGGTCTGCGTCATTATCTGTACGGTGCTAATGCTGCTGCTAAGTTCTATTTCAATGATTTCAACTTCACTGTCGGCACCAATGTCTACAAATACCAGCGTGAACATTTCATGGACGACAGAGTCAGTGAACACTTCAAGAATGTCGACCCAGTAGAATATTACGACAACACCGGCTATAAGAATGACGCTAACGTCTTTGCTGCTGTCAACTATACGCTCGGTAAGTTCGTCTTCGATGCAAATGTTCAGTATCGTCATGTAGACTTCCGTTACACTGACCACATGAACGCATCGATGTCATTCTCACGAAATGACTTCGGTACAAATTGGGACTTCGTCAACTACGGACTTGGAATCTCATACAACATCAATAAACTCAACAAGTTGTATATCCGATATGCAGAAGTGAGTCGTGAGCCTACCCGTACAGATATGTTCGGTGGCATGGAGTACTTTGTCGGAGACTTGACGACTAACAAGGCAGAGCGTTCCAATGATATTGAACTAGGCTATGAGACGTCAATGAACAAAGTAAAGGCAAACGTTAATCTGTACTATATGAATTTCCGTAATGAGCGTGTGTTGAACGGACAGTATGGATTGAACGGACTACCGCTTCATGACACTGCAGACAAGTCATATCGCTATGGCATTGAAGCAACAGTCGACTGGAACTTCTGGGGAAATTTCCACTATGTTCTGAATACATCTTGGGGACGTAACCGCATCAAGACAGACACTTACGGAGAGACAACTCACATCTTAACACCAGCATTCACGTTCAACAATGAAGTGAACTATCAGGCAAAGAACTGGCGTGTAGCCCTTAACAACCAGTATCACACGAAGATGTACATGGATGTCGAGAACAAGTACACTATTCCGGAGTATCTGACATTCAATATTGAAGGAAGTTACCGATGGAAGCAGCTGGAGTTCGGCGCACATGTCAATAATATCTTCAACCGGACTAACTACTATAATGCTGCTGTCGGCGCAAACGACCAGTTGTTGTGGTTCCGTAATGCTGGCACAAGCGTATTCGGTGATGTGAAGTTTTATTTCTAAAATTACTGTAATATGAACAATAAGATTGGAATTTGCTTCGGAGGCTATTGTCCGATGCACAGAGGGCATCTCGATGTCATCATGAAAGCGAAAAAGCAGTGCGACAAGGTCTTTGTCGTAGTGTGTGGCTATGATAACGAGCCTCGGGCAAATGAAATCAATCTCGACTTGAACAAACGTTATGCGCTCGTCACTGAATTCTTCAAAGGTGACGAGCAAATAACGGTTCTCAAGGTCAATGACACCAAACTAGGAATCGATGAGTCGATGTCGCTGCACAACTGGACAGTCTGGACGAAAGAAGTGAAGTCACAGGTCAAGCGCATTGCTGAACCCGAACATGTCACTATTTACAGTCCGTATCACTTCTACGTTGCTGAGCAGAAGTACGTCGATGACTTGACTGCGATTGACGAGCCGGTAATTTATATAGAGCGTGTGAACCCGATTTCAGGAACAGCAATTCGAAAGGAACCGATGAAGTGGTTCCCGCAGATTGCTCGCACATTCCAGCCATACTTCGTCAAGAATATCTTAGTCATCGGAACTGCATCAGAGGGTAAGACAACTCTCGTCAATGATATCGCAAAGTACTTCAATATTCCTAAAACTGTCGAATACGGACGCATATACATGGAGCAGCGCAATATCACTGACGTTGACCTCGTAGCGAATGACTTCCATCAGTTCATATCCGGACAGTATGAAGAGTACAAGAAGGCTGTGATGAATGCTCAGAGAGGTATTACTATCCAGGATACTGACAACCTGGTGACGCTGATGTATGCCAATGCTTATGCACACGACCCGGACATCGACATCGACACAGTCGACTATGCTGCTCTGACACATCATGCGAAGAGCATTCAGAAGTACTTCAATTGGGATCACATCTTTGTCGTACGACCGGCCAATAAGACATTCGTAGATGACGGGTGCCGCTATATGAAGCAGGCGTCTATGTCCGAGCGTCTGAAGAATATGAAGAAACTCGACAACCTGATAGAGTCATTCGGATACGACCAGAACAAGATTACCTATCTGACTGGAGGTGAGTTCGAGAAGAATTTTGAGATTGTACGTGACTATATCCAGAATCTAAAATGAGAGATGTATTAGAAGAGTTGGCTTATCACTTCGGAAACTTGTTCAAGGTTCTGAAGCGTGAATTGTTCGAAAGTTGGTTCGGACTTCTATTTATATTGTCTGGATTGATTGTTCAGTATGTTACATATAAGTCAACTGACTGTTCACAATTGTCGTTGATAAGCGGATGTGCCGGAGTTATCAGTGTCGTTCTTTGTAGTCAGAAGAAGTGGTTGTTCTATGCGTTCGGATGGCTACAACTCATTACTTACTGCATACTCGCATATGAGCAGCGACTATACGGAGAACTCATCGAGAACGTATTCTATGCTGTGATGATGATAATTGGAATGTGGATATGGCTAGCGCATTACAATCGTGAGACTGCAGAAGTAGAAACCAGGAAACTCAGCAAACTCGGTCTCATAAAGACTGTCGGTTCTATGATAATTGCAATAGTCCTCTTAAATGCAGCATTATCGATGACTGATGATACACAGCCGTTGTTAGATTCTGCAACAACTGTCCCTGCATTCATCGGACAGATATTGTTGACATATCGCTATCGTGAGCAATGGATATTCTGGTTTATCATCGACGTTGGTTCTATCATTATGTGGCTCATCGCCGGTGATTACTGCATGGCTGCTCAGTTCATCTTCTGGTCGCTTAATTGTATATATGGTTTTTATCTTTGGTCGAAGAAATAACTAAATCGTCAGGTTCACTGTATAATAAGAAAAGAAATTTCAAAAATATAAGATTATGTTCTGGTACTTCGGTTGGTTATTTGTATTGCTCATTGTCTTGAGCATTGCCGGTCTAATTTTCGTTTCGATTAAAGATGATTATTATACAGATTATTCGTCATTGTTTGTATCTTCAATGTTGACATTGATGTTTACGTTTATATTTTGGATTTCAATGGCAATATGGAATGCGGGCGACCATCGACTCGATGTTTATGACGAGCAGTCTGTAGTCAGTGATACGACGTTTATCAAAAGCGCTTCATTGAACAGCGAACTGTCTGGTACATTCTTCTTGGGCATCGGGGCAATTGATAATGAGGACATCTACAAGTTCTATGAGATTGTCTCGGAGTCATCTTACAAATTGATGACATTGCCAGTCAAGACTACACGCATCCAGGAAGTAGATGCAGACTCTACATTCAAACCTCATGTGATTAATTATTACTACACAGAAGGTTACACGAATCACTGTTGGTTCGTTCGTGCAATGATTAACCGAGAAGAGAAAGAATGCTCTAAAGATATTCATCATCTGAAGGAGCATGTGATATACGTCCCGAAAGGAACTATCGTCGACGATTTCTCAAAACTTAATCTACACTAAAGTTATGAAGATAGTCTATCATCATTGCAAGTCAGATACAAGTGACTGGTGGACGTGTCCGCCAGAACTAATCTGTTCAAAAGATACAGAAGAGATGATTCTCAATATCTGGCACAAACTGAACGGTGAGAACGCTTATGTAGTCGACCCGCTCAGTCATAAACAAGCACTATATTACATATTCAGATGGGAGATTCCGTTCACTAAGTTTATTATTCCATTCTTGAGAAAAGAACATACTTATGAAGATTGATTATGAAACAGAGAATTATTACACCACTATCAGAATTTCCGACTGAAGCAATCGTTCATCTGTTCAAGAAGAACAGACACTGCGTAGTCAATCGTCCGTTTGATTCCTGGTACAAGGGATACAATAAGGAGACGAAGCAACACGAGTACTGGGTTCCGTTCAGAGGAGGATATGACGAAACCAGCAAGGTATACGATCCAAACATCATAGGATACACATTGATGAGTAGCAAAGAAATCGCTGAGAAGTACACTGAAACTCGCGGCAATTATTGGGAAGGATGGTGTGAACCTGGAGAACCGGGATGCTGGGGACAGATAATAGATTTCGTCTTCGAGGGTATGTACTGGAAAGGAACAGTCGAAGATGTGAAAGCAGAACTGTCGAAACGTCCGAACGTCAATATTCGAGGTTCGAAAGACTTTCGCAAATGGAAGATTGAATATAAGAAGCAATTAAAGAAATGAAGTCATGAACAACAAGTTACAAGAATTCGTTGATTTCAACGAAGAAATGCATCGAGTAATCAATAGAGTGCTCGAGAGTGATGCTTATGAAGACGATGATGAACGCTGGAAGTTCATCTATGACTATGTCTTCTCTGACCATTGCTCTCATGCAGCCCGTGAGATTCATCGCTTTGACTGGTGCGACCCTGATACTACTTATGAAGAAGATGCAAATGCCTTCATTTATGCGTTCGACAGAGAGTGTGAGAAAATAAGAACATTGCTATAATAGAATATGGAAGTGTTGAATCGCATATATCCTTATTATAAGGGAGAATGTATTGGTAGACGTCCAGACGGCTATCAGACTGCTGCTATTGCACGAAGAGAAATGAAATGGGATGAAATTATAAAAGATTTCGAAGCAACACTTCCGGAAGACTTCTGGGATAAGCAGTTGTATGTCTGCAGATCCGATGTTGAATGGACTAAATCGATAGACACTATAGATATCGTCGGTTATAACTATAACAGTAGTTGTCTGTATCATCAAGAAGATTATATCGAATCGTACAATAATTACATAAAGAGCATAAATGAATGCTTAAATTCTAAACGTAAAAATGTCAAATACACTGTTGACGTCCGCTATCCACTATGGGAGAAACGTGTGTTCTTGAGAAATATTAAAGATGAACATTTGAATGACCTGATAAAAGAACTAAGACGAATAGAACAAACAGATTTGTCTGATGCTTCAGAAGAAGAACTGCAGAATTGTGCAGAAGTCTATAAAGAACTCGACAGATTAGAATACTATCCGGAGATTTTCGAAAGCGATGATAATTATCATAGGCTTTTGAATAAGTTCATTCTTGAGAATGTTGAATTTCGTGAAATTCATGCTCATGAAAAGTATGTTCTCGTTAAACCAGAGCATCATAAAAAAGTATATCCAGAGAGCAAAGAACTCTTCTAAATTATTAGAATTATGATAGACTATCAGACAGTCGGACGTCCGTATTGGGATAATCCAGCAGTAACAATATACCGTAGCGAGTATGATGAGAAGACTCACAGAGCACTCGACCGCTACGGAAAGACTGACGAGTATTATAAGAGAACTGGATGTGGAGAGTTCATACAAGACGGGACGACTCTCGTGCTTGACTGGAAAGTGCGTACGATTGACGACCTATACAAATTCTTCGGGTTTGAAAAAGATGAGCGTTTAGACGGAAAGCGAGTGACCGGATTCCACTTGAAAGTCTGCTTCGACCATTACGGACGTCTGCTCTTGTTTCATCGTGATTTGGGCTACGAACCAAAGCAGTTTATCAAGAAATCAAAAACACGAACGAGAACGTGGGCAACATGGACGCCTGAGTCATCACAGTTCTGGATGCGTGAGAAAGTCAAGAAAGGAGAATTTTCTGAGTACACTACTTGGGGTTGGAGTTTTAAACGACCAGAAGACTTCTTGGTATTTCATATATCTCCGTGGAAATTGAACACTATCATTCCTGAGCATAACCTTTGCTGGCTTGACATGAAAGAAGAAGATTATGAGACACTCTGGAACACGGGCATCACTGATTTAAGTAAATCATGGGTGACACCTGAGAGCGAAGCAGAGGTTGAACGTATCTGGAAAATCAGACAACAGAGAAATAGATGAACATCGGTTGAACAAACCGATGTTTTTGCTGTATAATAAGTAAACGATAAAATATTATACAGAGAATATGATACAGAAATTTGTAGAAGCATGGGACGCTAATAAAGCAAGTCTTGAAGAACATCTCAAGACGCACCGCATGGAAGAATATGACGAGTATGAGAAACTCGTCAAGTTGTTGTTTGAGATAGTCATCAACCCATATATTTCAACGCAAGATGAAACACCTTATGATGTTGAGAAATTGACTGTCATCGACGACGGTGAGTATCAAGGAACACAATTATTTGTGCTTCCAAAAGATACTTATCAACCGAGTGCTTGGGAGTATGTTATCACAAATCAGTATTATGGCTCATGCAGTGGATGCGACCTTCTCCAGGGCATCACTCAATATGAAAGCGGACAACCAGATAGTGAGCAACTTGATGAGTTGATGACTCTCTGCTTGCACTTGCTGCAGCGCTGCAAAATTCCCTTCAGTTACGACGAAGATTGATATGTCTTTCAATAAGAAGAAAGCTCTGCATTACATCGAGCAAGTCAATAGGAGAAATTGTCTTGAGTTTGAGAGACGTTTTCCGAAAATAGCATCTTCGATTGAAGATGCAGCAAGAGCATGTATCGAAAACTATTGGTACATAAATGCTGGCGTCAGACATATTATTGACATTGATGACGATTTAAAACCAGAAGAAATTGATAGATATATTATGGCACTTGGATTCAAAGTCACGAATCCGACTGAGAAAGAGTTGTCAGAGAAAGAAGAGTACAAATTTGAGTACACTATCAGATTCAACATTTTCTAAAAAAGATATAATATGAAATTGAAATTAAATTTAGAAGAAATTAAGAAAGCTGGAATTTATACTATAGATGGCGATATAGAACCACTTGAACAAGAATGTCCGTATTATGTATTTTATATTGACGTCCGTTCTTGGTCAGAAAGACTCAAACATATTATCAGCAAACGAATCGAGCAAGCGCCGGTCTGGTTAATGATTGATGATAGTAGAATAATCAATCGTGTGCTCATGACGAATATATCAGAGTTTGAACAACTCTCCACTCAGATAAACCAACTTGTGCATCAATTAGACGAGAAATATCTGAATGAACGAATTTTAGTTACAAGAAAGGACAGGTCTGTCCGTGAAGTTGAGATTATGCTCGATAAGTCGACTGGTAAGTATGCATTTGTAAATTTGACAACGCATCATGTGTGTCCATGTCGTTTTGATACAATCAAAGATGCCGTTGACGATATGCGTAACGATGACTTCGTTGTAGATTTTAAATTAAAAGACGATTAATATGAGAATACTCTATCTTCCATTAAAAAAGAAATGGTTCGATATGATTGTTTCTGAAATAAAGAAAGAAGAATATCGAGAGATTAATGATTATTGGACAAAACGTCTTGTGGAGACAGAAGGTAATCTGATAGACGGATTTACTTTCAAGCAGTATGACTTTATTGAGTTTACACTCGGTTATCCGGCTGCAGATAATACTGACGCACGAGCAAGATTCAAGTTTGCTGGAATTGAGAAAACTACTGGACGTCCTGAGTGGGGAGCAGAACCAGGAAAGACATACTATGTCATAAAAATAGGAGAAAGAATTAAGTTATGAGCAATTGTATTAAAGCGTTTAAGATTGTCTATGACGGAAACGATGGACGAACTTACGAAGAAGTCGTGTATTGCAAATACAACAATACGAACGACACTCAGAGATGGCTAGATTCGGGTGGACGTCCGGTCGACTTCAACTATGTGACTGACTCCAAGGTTGACGTCCTTGCGAAGTGCATTCTCGGTATTCCTACAGATAACAAGTACTACTATTGGCAAGAACTTTATGATTTTAAGTTGCCTAGAGAAGTTGATGAAGAGTTTAAATAAAGAGCTCTGTGAAGAATTCGAATCTTCGCTTACGCATTACGAGTGCGTCGTACTACCACTATACTAACAGAGCATTTGTCTAGATGGAGAGATTCGAACTCCCGACTTCGTCCCTCCGATGGACTTGTTCTACCGTGCTGAACTACATCTAGATAAGTAAATAATACTTTATTTGTCTAGGAGACTGGACTTGAACCAGCGACCTCGGCGCTCCTGACACCTTATTCTACCTACTGAACTACTCCTAGTTTATTACTTTTGTTGGGGATGAACGAATCGAACGCTCGTTTTATGGGCCAGAACCATACGTAATAACCACTATACGAATCCCCAGAATAATTTCAAAGAACTCTTTTTTCTTTGGGTGGACAGAGAATTTCGAAATCTCGACCTCTTGTGCCACAAACAAGCGCTCTTCCTCTGAGCTACGTCCACCATGTTAGTAGCCGGTGCAGATTGCGAAACTGCGATACGGGCTCCAAAGACCCGTGTATTTAACGCATGTATACTAACCAGCCGTAATAAAGTTCGAGTGGAGGAATTCGAATCCCCAATCTCTCGGGTCAGAGCCGAGTGCGATAACCAGTTACGCTACACTCGAGAATATCCGATTCGAACGGATAACCTACTGATTACAAATCAGTTGCACTACCAATTGTGCTAATTCGGCGTTAGGGTGATCGGGCACGATCCGACAGCCTCTGCATCCCAAATGCAGTACTCTACCAATTGAGTTACACCCTAATATTAGCGCTTGCGGAGAATTTCGAAATCTCGACCTACGGATTAGGAGCACGAAATGGATTCGAACCATTCTTTACCTTTGTGCCGTGCTCGTGATTTACAGTTTACTCTGTATACAGTCCGGTGCTCTGCCTCTGAGCTACGCAAGCATATTTAAATCAAAAATCCCGGAACTCTTTGTGAGAATTCCGGGACTTCTTTGTTGCTATATCGTTTTATCCTATTACGACTTACGATGCATTATGACGGAATAAACTCACACGAATTATGCTAGTGGGCTGCTGTGTTGGCTGGCTCACTGGCTGTTGATTCGTATGATTATTATTCAGTCTCATGTCTTTATTTATTCAGATTCTAAATCTATTTATTTAAGTTTGCTAAATCTATTTATCAGAGATTAGAAATTTTTGATTTCCGCTCTCTATTATTTATACATCGAAATAATGTTTTTGTCTATCTTAGACGTAAGAAAATTTAAAAAGTTTAATTTGAACCTTAAAATTTCTTATACGTACGGATTATTTTCTTCTGTGACTTCGATTGCTAATCCTTTCAGTATAAGACCTCTGAAGTCAAAATGATTTTGAAGAAGCCAGATAACTTGATTCACATTCGGCAAACGAATGCCATCATCAATGACTACACCTGGAGCAATTTTCTTATATTCTTTTCTCTCTTCATCAGTCATTGATGATAAGGGACGCAAATACGGCATACAGTCAACGAATCTGACTGAACGAACATAGTCAGTCAGGTCAACCGGTTCGTTTCCTCGATAATGAACTTTCAAATGATAAGGTATGCTTGCGCATAAGAAAGCGATTAACAAGTCTTTATCTTCTCTTTTCATTTCCAGCCGTAGTTTAAAACGAGTTTGTTATTCCAGTAATGAGTCTGATTACATATTTCATTATAATATGATTCTGCTTCTTTGAGAGTGTTGCATATTTTTGTTCCTTGATAATATCTTGGAGAAAAATAATATGTAACATAATGAAATAATTTACGGCAGTCAATATCTGTTTCGCTGATATTAATTCCTCCGTCAACAGAACATTTTATTTCATCTGTCAGTTCTTGAGATTTATATTGAAGGACATAATCATCTTTGACTTGTTTACATTTCATCCGAATTCCGCCACAATGTCCATTAGGACCGCAGTACAGATGTATCGGCTGAATAATAAATTTGTGTTTGACTCCAGACTTATATTGCTCATCTTCGTGATAAAAAACTATATATTTGTCTTTGAGTTTATCTGTTTCTTCTTGATATGAGAAATGCATCTTAGCAAGTTCATCTATTTGTCTTTGTATGTATTGATGAAATCCGCTACTGCATATTTTCAATCCCCAATTTAAATTTGGTGAAAACCTTTTCACTTCATCATTATCATTGTGAAAGAATTCTTGGAATGTATTGAAATTATTTTCTTCGGCCATAATATAATTATAAATTATTCGTACCCGTCAACTATGATAAGAAGATTGTTCTAAACAGCACGCTTTTGAGTCGTAACGGACGTCTGCAGCATTAACATGACAATTATCATTCAGTCTTGCCATAATTATAACCCGTTTTCTTCGATTCTACCAATCCAAAGACACTCCATTGTAGTGTGAAATGCATTGGCTGCTTCCTGGTTCATGCATATACGATGTGCGAAGTCCTTGATTTCTGCTTCTTTCTTCTCTTCATCAGACAAGTCTTTGTCAGCATGGAAGAAACTTTCTAAGTTATTCTCCTTGCACCAATCGAGGTCGTACGCATAGTTGTACCATACATAAGAGAAGACTTCGTTGACATCGACATCATCTACGACTTCCATCTGCTGACGGATAATCGTTGATGTCAGACCTTCGTCTAATCCGCGGTCCGGAGTCACCACTTTATATTTGTTGTTAAGTTCGCGGAACAATGCGAACAGACGATACTCATCATCAACACGGAAAGTAGTCAGACGAACTCTCTCAGTAGAATATGGATAAACCCAGTCATCTGAGAATCCCTCACAACAAGTCACATCTTTGCCAGCATCACCATGTACAATATCTTCGGGTAGATTCACTTCCCAAGGACATTTGAGGCTGACGATCCATCCGTAGAAGTTGTCACGCATTGTAACAATGATGCCGTTTTGCATTCTGAATCTGTATACTGGCAGTTTGATAGACTTCGAATGATGCGTACTGATGACGAACACAGGGACGTGTAGCAAGTCACGACATAATTCATCACGCACGAAACATGCCTGATGTTCAGCAGCTTTCAAATAATGCATCGTCTCAGGTATTTCCCAACTGCGCATCCACTGCAACAGTAGCGGATAACTCTTTTCTTTCTTCATAAAAATCGACATTTAACGTTTGACTATGCAAAGATACGAATAATATTTGAAAGACGAATTATACTAGTGGATAATTTAAGTTACTTTAACGTTTTCTTCTGAACTTTTTCATTAATCTTCCAATATAATATATAAACGATATATACTATAATTATATGGACGATAAGAAATGGGAAGAATTGAAAGGCGAACGCTGGACGTTTGAATTCACTAATCTGCCAAATGTCGATGCTAACCCAGAATCAGTTCAAACAACAGATAAACTCGAAACAGTAGATGATGAAACTTCTCTAAAAATGAACTTCATTCCAGACTGGTGGGACGTTGACTCAACCGATTCCTCATCTCAATCATCTCTTATACCAGATGTCTCTCTCAACATCGAGTTCTCTGAACATACAGAAGAACAATCTGTTTATAATTGCTTACGTCATTGGTGTGACTTGGTTTATGAAGCGAATCACGGACGTCTAGACACACTCTCAGATGAGAACTTGTTCGAATTCACAGACGCTTCTACTGGTATCAATTGCCATCTGAAAAAGCCCATCGATGAACTGACTGACGAAGAGCGCGAACGAGTGATTGATGTCTTGCGAGAGTGCTTCAATGCATCAGATGAAATCTTGAGAAAAGTCAATCTCATCAAATGAAAAAAGTGCAACAATTCTGTTGCACTTTTTTATTATCCTAAATCCAAATTGATTGTCTGCGGCATATAGTTCTTATGCGGGTCGTCACTCTTCGAGTATTTGTTGATTCCGCGTCCGATTAACTGGTAGTGGAACGGCATCAGTGCTTTCCAGCCGACAGTCTTTTCTGTAATGACTTTCATATTATCATTGAGAAGAGTGACATTGACATGCCATTTGTCGATGTACAGTTTCTCAAGCCCATTATCATAGTACTTCTTTTGAAGTCTCAGAACGCTGCAGTTATCGTCTTCCAGTCTCAAGTGTTTCAGAATGCTTTTTCCGAGCATCTCTTCAGCAGCATCTTCGTCTTCACCAGTGATGTCACTCAGATTGATGGAGTGATTTGTATAATGCAGAGTGGGACGTTCTGCAGCAACGGGTGTAGCACTTGCTGCTTTGACGCCAGAAATTTTCTTCTCTTTCTCTGTATTACCAGGTTTCTCTTCCACTACTTCTTCTTGCTCACTTTCAGTACTCACGTCATGTGTTCCGAATGCCGCCATCAAGTCTTCTTTAGAGACAATCTTCAGTTTCTTCTTTTTCTTGTCTTTCTTCTCGCTGGCGGGTTTCTCTGCAGGCTTCTCTTTATCTTTTTCAACAATCTTCTCAACAACGGGCTGAACTTCTTTCCGAATATCTGACAGAACTTCCTTTTCGTCATCTTCGGCAAGAGCGACCTTGATAGCAGCGAGGTTTGCTTCTATCTGCTGGATGAGTATGCGTATGATTTCTTGATTCTTCATTTTTCCCTATTTGGTGCGTCTGTTTAGATTTCCTCTTCTGCCTGGAATTCGCCTCCCAGTTTCTGGTCGTCGAAGTCAAGTATCGTAGCATTGCAGTCGACTATCTTGTTGCGTCTGAACCTCTGGTAGAAGTACACTTCCTCGAACAAGTCGAACAAATCCCGGTGCTTCGATGCGTTTCCGTTGTCGATGAGTACGAACTTGTTAATGCTATCGCAGTCCTTGAACTTCTTTTTGAGATTGTGGAACAACTTTTCTGAAAGATTCCGGTTGATGTAGATGATGCCCTAGAACTTCTTCAGTTTCGATGCACTCGTCAGTTCATTCGTAATCTCATTATTTATATAGTAGATGTTTGCCGGCTTGTGCGTGTCGATGTCCATCTCTTCGATGAATTTCTGGACGTCGAACACGTAGAAGTTCTTCAGATTTACAATCAACTATTCCAGCTTCTCTGCTGGTTCAGAAGTTATATATACGTTCATAACAGACTTCATTATTGCTCGTTTCCGTTATTTATTCTGCAACATTCGGTGTTTGCGACTGACCTTCATAGAATTTCTTCATACCCTCTGCAAGCGATTCTAAGAGTTTGTCCATAGAGATTCTGGCTGTCACACTTTTCACAAACTGGTCAGCCATTCCGTCTTCGTAGACGTCTTTGATAGTGCCGTAGACTTCTTTTGGAGGCAAAGGAATAGACACTGCAAGCATAATCTTCGCATTCTTCTTCTTGGACTTGTCGATCATGTTCTTCACAAGGACGTCTTCATCGTCGATGCACTTCTCGAAAGGCGACTTCGTTGCTGCAGTCTGTCGAAGTTTCTCTACTTCGTCGCTGCTGATGCTGAGACGTTTTCTCAGTTCATCAATAGACAATGTCTCACTCCACTCGCCGTCATTGACAGTGATGTTGCTGACAGTCAACTTGTCAAGGCTGATGTTCAGCGTTTTCGCTTTCATTGCTACTGCACGAGCATCTACTTTCGCAGTTTTGTCATGTCGGACTTCCTGGACGTCTGTCTGAGCAACACTCGAATCATTAACAGTCTCATCAGCATCGAAGTCGAAATCGGGTATAGGCTGTTGGACGACTTTCTTCGTATGCTTCTTGAAGATGCCGGTTGCTGGCGCACTTGAATCTGAAGAAGCGACAGCAGTTCCGCCGTTCTCCAGTTCGGGATGCTCGGATAGCATGTAGTTCTCATCCGGTTCCTGTGTGAAGCGAGACGGCTTTCCTGGCAGTTTCAGTTCAGTGCGCATATGCTTCTGAGCAACCTTGTCAATGACAGCACTGTCACGGGTTCCGTTGGACTGGACGTCACGACCGACAATCTCAAAACGCTCGCCAGTCACTTCGTCGACATAAAAAGAACTCGTCTCTGGAATCACTTCCTTCTGCATGATGCTCCACGCATAGTTGGGTCCCGCCAGCTCGACCATAACCTTACGCTCACGGACGACCTGTTCGAAGTCCTCGACCGTATAGCCGACGGGCGCAATCATGTCCGGATTGCACTTCGTGCCGTCTTCGAAGTAGTACAGTATCATATCGTCATCGCTGATGTCGTCGATGTACTTCAACTTCGTTATCTTGCCGAGCTTGTCGCCCGCTTCCAAATGCTGAAAAAACCTTGCCATTATCTTCTTTCTTTAATTTCTTTCTTCGTTTCTTCTATTTATAAGAGAAAAATGTCAAATCTCGAAATTCGGGATGCTTTCTTCGATATTTTCTTCTTTTATTCTAGATAATGTATCATTATTCTCTTCTTTCTCATCTTCTTCCTCATCTTCTTCCTCTTCTTCGAACGCTATACTGACGACTTCACAAGAGACGACGTCCAGTTTCTCAACTGTTGACGTCATCTCCTCTGCCGTCGTTTCACTGTCGGGCGAGTCGTCCGACGAGAACAGACGCTTCAACCATAATACGAAGCGTTTCCACATCACTCTCTTTCTTCTGCCTGTTCAGCATCTTCAATTAACGTCGGGTCGGCAATTTCCTCAATCACCTCTTCGTCGTCTTCATAACTCCCTCCGGCACCGCCATAACGCTTTGACATAGTCTTCGTCCTGGTAATGCTGCCGTCAGAGTTCGTCGTGTTCTGGATAGTTACCTTGTTGCCGCCTACAGACGAAGCAATAGACTTCACACCCAGAAGACCGACAGAGATACCGAAGACAGAGATGAGCTTGTCCAGAATCTGCAAGATGATAGCACCCTCAGCAACGTGCACCATATAGAATATGATACTCGCTACTATAAGCGCCAAAGTCACGATAGCAGATATAGAGCCAATCCACTTGCATGCAGAAGGCTTGCCGTTATTAGAGTTGAATATCTCGTAACGGCTCTTCTTCTGCCGTGGTTGCTGGATGTCAGCCGGATTCTGATTAGTATTCTTTGACATAATTCTTCCTTACTTTCCTTTGAAATATTTATTGAAGAAAATGGCTGCTTTCGCACGCTGGATGTATAGCCAGAGATAGATAAACTTCAGCGTATTCCATATCGTAGGATTGAACAACTGCAGTTTGTATTTCCACAGTTCCCACGACTGACGCAGCGTAAAGCCGCCCATTAGACACCTTGCCATGTAAATCATAACTTTAATAAATTATCCGCATTTTGAGTGACCGCAGTTCGGACACAACATACAGCCGTCCTGGAAGATGAGTTTCTCGCCGCACTCCGGACAACGGTCGTTGCTGCCGACCACAGTCGTTCCGTCCTTGATGAACTTCTTCAGTGCACGCTTCACACCGGACTTCCATGAGTTGATGCCGTCCTCCTTGAAGTCAAGAGAGTCGACCAGATGGAAGACATAGTTCATCGGCATATTGTATCTTAGGACACTGCTCAGCATCTTCGAGTAGTTGGCATACTCGCCGAAGTTGTTGTTGATGCGCTCGATAATCATCTTCGTGCCACGCTTGTTCGTGAAGACAAAATCATATGACTTCGTCCCGTCCTCATGGATGTTCTTGACAATCTTACCGTGCTCGATGCTCTTCGGAATCTCGATGATGCCTTCTTCGTCGTCCAGAAGACCCGTGAATATTTCATACGGACGTCCGTCTTCGAGCTTGCCGACGAATGCAATCCAGTTCTCCTTGTTGTTCTTGAAACGGATGACGTCTGCATCAAGTGCCTTTGGACGTTCTTCGATGACTTTAGGAATCTTCTTATCTTCAGACTTCTTAGTAGAAACAAGAACACCAGCACGACAACCATCACGATATACAGTAACGCCTTTACAACCAGACTTCCACGCAGTACGATAGAGTTCATCGACGACTTCTTCTGTGACTGTAGAAGGAAGGTTAATTGTTACAGAGATAGAATGATCTACATATTTCTGTATCTCTCCCTGCATACGGACTTTCTCTTTCCAGTCAATGTCATTAGCAGTTGCTCCAGCATAAGGAGAATTTGCTACGAGTTCGTCAATCTCTTTCTGAGAGTACTTCTTTGTTGTGTCATAGCCGTTAATCTCCATCCACATCTTGAACTTAGGATGGAACACGATATACTCTTCAAATGACTCTCCAGTATGTTCGTCAACGAAGTCTACATGTGCTTCTGCATCATTTGGATTCACCTTACGACGACGCTTATAGACTGGCATGAAGACTGGTTCGATACCACTAGTCGTCTGAGTCATCAGAGATACACTGCCTGTGGGAGCAATAGTCAGACATGCGATGTTTCGACGTCCGCTCTTCTGCATCTCTGTACGTAATTCTGGATTCAGAGCATATAAGCGATTCAAGAACGGATTATTCTTTTCAATCTCATAATTGAATACAGGGAAACACCCGCGCTGACGTCCCATCTCAACAGACGATTCGAATGCACTGACAGCAATGACTTGCTGGACTTTCTTTGCGAATTCAGTTGCTTCCGGTGTACCATACTTAATACCAAGCGCAGCAAGCATATCACCTTCTGCTGTGATGCCAAGACCCGTACGACGTTCTATTTCTCCCTTGTGAAGGATGTTCTTCCAGAGACTACGCTCACGTTCTTTCAGATACTCAGGATCTGGGTCATTATCAATCTTAGTGAGGATATTATTTACTTTCTCAAAGTCCAAGTCTACTAGATCATCAAGCATGCGCTGTGCAACACGAGCACACTCTTTCAGTTTATCAAAGTCAAAGTATGCTTCATCTGTAAATGGGTTGACAACGAATCCGAAGAGATTCAATGTATTAAGACGACACTGTGAATAAGATGCCAAAGGCAATTCTGCACAAGGATTCGTGGAAATAGTCTTCAGTTCTGGATACTTTTCTGCATAATCGTCAACAATGCCTTGTTTAATAATAGTGTCCCAGAACAACACACCAGGTTCTGCTGTCGCCCATGCATTATGAATGATGTTCTTCCATAAGTCACGTGCCTTGATAGTCTTAGTGTACTGTGGCGTCTCTGAGTCTACAGGGAAACGCAATTCATAGTCACCATCATCTTCTACTGCTCGCATAAATTCATCATCAATGCGTACAGAAATGTTTGCTCCAGTGACTTTACTTAAGTCTTGTTTAGCATTAATAAACTTTAACGAATCTATGCAACGTGCTGATAATGAGAGCATTAGAGCACCACGCCTAGAATTTTGTCCTATAGTCTGAGTGACTGTACTGAACAGTTGCATGAACGATGCAGTTCCGCTAGACGTCCTCGCACTATTGTTTACTGCAGCACCTTCAGGACGTAAAGAAGAAATATCAAGACCACATCCACCACGACGCTTCATAATAGAACTGAGATGATCGCATGCATAGTTAATGCCTCCGAATGAATCATATGGTGTTTCTATAACAAAGCAGTTCGAGAGACTGACATATTTCTGGAAATCATTTCCTATACCCGCCATCGGACTGCCAGCCGGGACGATGTACTTGAAATTCTTCAAATAACTGAATATCTCGTCTTCAGACATCGGATTACTGTAGTGACTCTCAATTCTTGCAAATTCTTTAGCAAGACGATGATGCATGTCTTCGGGTGTCTGCTCATAAAGATTTCCATCGGCGTCTTTCAGTGCATACTTATTCAGAAACACTGTAGCAGCCAACGTATCACCTTTGAAATACTCAGTCGACGCTTTAAGAGCATCGTCATACGAATAAATTTTTCTTTCTTGATTCATGTTTATGTTAATGTATCATTTAATCTTTAGCACCTTATTTATTATGCTTTTTACTTACTTATTGTACAACAAAATGTGCACTTTGTATATTGATATCACATATCAACTTCTACGTCTGCATAATCCCAATCAGGTTCACCAACTGGATTGTCATTTGGCAAGCAACCCAAACCGAGAGCGAAATAAACTGCTTCTTCAATCTGCTTCTCTGTAACTTTTTCGTCATCGACGTCAATATAACCGTCAATTCTTACTCTTACTTTCATAATTATAAATTGTCTTTATCGTTTGTATATTCATCAATGTCTGGTTCATCATATGCATCTGTATTCATTTCAAGATGAAAGTTGTATAATCCATATAGAATGCTCAACCCAAACAGCAATCCGAAGAAACAGTTCGCCAGTGCTACGTTAGGACTATTAATGATACCTAATGCTAAGCCAGAGCATATGAATACTCTCCGACAGAGCGTCATTCTTCGCTCAAGTAGTTCTTTTCTTTCCTTATGCGTCATACTATTATCCTACATAAATCCATTCATTGCAGTTGGGACATATAATTTCAACGCCCCAGTCGTTGTGGACGACGTCGTCGTTTGTAAACTCAATTTCTGCCTTACACTTCGGACAAGACGTCCTATGCGTTCCAGGAGTTGCCTTTCCTATCACTCTAGCCATATCATTTTTCTAAATCTTTTATATTACATAGTCGCAATCGAGTTGAATAATACCATTGTCTCGGTCGACTTCTCTTATCCATGCATTGAGTATTGTCGATTCATATTCGATAGTCCCATCATCAGAACAGTATTGAATTTTAATCTTCTCGTTGTCTCCGATTGCTTCTTTCTTTGTTATAACGCCAGATTCGTCTCCGAGATATTTTGTTCCTAATACTGGAACTGTAACATCAACGTCTTTAATTGCTATTGTCAAAGATGGTTGGAAGAATCTCCCATTATAGTGACCTTTGTCAATGACAACACCAGTAGCGTAGAAGAACTTTCCGGTCTTTGCGTTTGTCACTACGACTTTTTTCTTTGCTTTATTAAGATTCTCTACACTTTCTTCGTTTTTGTCCCGATAATACTCCGGTCGTATAGACTTCATCCACTCTATGTCCAAATCTATGTCCAATTTCCCATATTGGTTATAAGAATCGAGCGATTTAGCGTATTCGAGAATCTGCAGAGTTGAAGTATATCTGACCTCATTCCAGTTGTTAATGGGTCGTCTTTTCTCGAGCCATGCAATCACGTCATCTGGCTCGACACCCCACGACTTGATGCAAGATTGTGCTTCTGGAGCACGAACGGCTTTGATAGCCATGTCGACCATCTTCTCATCTTCTATCTGCTCTTTCAACTCTGGAAATATGCCTGGTAAATTTTCTTTAGCATAATCAAAGACATCTTTATATCCTGGACGTCTATAGAACTCGAGAATCTCTCTTGCTTTCTCGAGTGCGTCTAAGTATTTCTTCTTGTAGTCTTCCATATTATGACAAATCAACAATTTCGCCGTTCTCTTTAGACCAGTTCAGAATCTTATCAACGAGTTCTTCAGAATAATAGTCACGAGTCCCGTCACTATGATTGATGCATGCTGCATAAAAAACCATCGGACATAACTTGACAGTGCATACTTTTGTGTGGTTATCGTTCCATTCTTTTGAATTGCGAGGCAGACTTCCTATAGTATTGTTCCACACGAAATCAAACTCTGGTTTTTGAATCTCTTTATAGACTTCTTTCCACACGTCAATACGTTCTTCACTGTCTTCTACTTCTTGTGAAAAACTATCTGGGTCGTATTCTCTGTTCTTCACGATAAACGAAAATGCTTTCATGGGAAGACATCCGTCTTCTCCGACTTTCATCGATTTCAGTTTATCGATGATTTCATTTCGTGTCAATATGTGTAACTCTTTATCCATTAGAATTTGATGTGAATATACGTTTCTAATATATTATACTATGTACACTTATATTCGTCTGATGAATAAATACATAAACATCTCAAGCAATACAATCAAATGATTACTAGAATAAACGAAGATTTCCTGGACGACTTAGATATGAACTCTGTTGACCTATCGACAGAGCAGATTAATGCAGACGAACAAGATGCAGTATATGCTGAGTTGACGTCCGGAAAGTATTATACATTCCTTCGTTTTGAGATGATGTTTCCGGGTGAAGCCGTACTCACTGAGAAAGAAACTGAAAACATCATCAGGAAGTTCTATCTTTCATTCAAGCGTTTAGTGAAGATGTGTCCGTATATCGATGCTTGCAGCAATGTGCTTCTTTGTTCCGGTGACAAGTTGTTTTCAGACTGGAACCCGATAATGTGTGAAGAATATGATGCAGCTGGTCTTATCGGGTTCAAAGCATCACCGACTATGCGCAAGAAAGACTTGATGCTGTTTATTGAGAGCATATGGAAGATAGCACGCAATGTCTTTAATAATAAGAATCCTTATGATTTATATCATATTGCTGCTGGATTTGAATTCCTGATACTGGAAGGAAAACGTCTTTCTGTTATTGGGAAGAACATCGACGTCGCATCACCTTGCTTTTCAAAAGAGCGTATCTATCTTGATTTGATAAGAGACGGGCATCTGAAGAAGTTTGATGACATCATCGAACTAAGTTATGCTATACTCGACCAGGACATGACATAGGAAGAGCAAGCCGAGTTGTGCAGATGGGCTATTAATAGGCATAATGATATGTCGAAACGTCTCTCATTGTTAGATAGATTGAAGAGAATTTTCTGATACTATGCCGGAATTCAAGAAAGACGTTTAAATACGTTTTCTTTTCGAGATAAATAAAGGAAACGCATTTTAAAGTAACAATAAATGACTCCTTTAACAGAGTTTGAACAGATATTCGACCAGGTCTATCCAGAACAGATAAACTTGAAGTCTTTTGACAAGAAGAGCACGTTGTGTCCTTCACTGTGGGTCGACGGTCAACTGAAGAAACTAGTTCGCAGACATCTCTATGCACTGGCAAAAGAATTTATGGCTGACTTAGATGAGAACATGGTGATACCCATCAAAGACGTTCTTCTTGTAGGCAGTATAGCTGGCTTCAACTGGTCGAAGTATTCTGATGTCGACCTTCATGTCACAGTTAATTTCGATGAATTGAGCAACTACGGAACTCGTGAGACGCTGCAGTCGCTGTTTGACATGAAGAAAGCAGATTGGAATGCTAAGCATGATATTTTCATCTATGGTTATCCGGTTGAGATGTACATTCAGGGAGATGATACTCAGAATGAATCTAACGGCATCTTCTCAGTGAAGTACAACAAGTGGATTAAGGTTCCGGACGGCGGTAGTCCGATTCTGCACAAGCAATTAATACGCACACAGGCAGCACGCTATATCAACATCATCGACAAGTTCGTTGAGGCTGCTCATGAAGCAAAGAGCGTACGTCAGTGTCAGGCTATCTATGATGAATTAGACAATATTTCTAATGAAGTCTATGCCGGACGTAAGAGCGGACTTGCAGAATACGGTGAGTCTGCTGCAGGAAATATTGTGTTCAAGGTGCTGCGTCGTACTGGTCACATGGACTTGATTAAGGAGACTAAGCGTGAACTCTACGATAAGATGAGACAAGTAACTAACTGATATAAAAATAATACGTATTATAAAAATGACTAACAAAGAACTGAAAAAATTAGAAAAGAGCATCCTCGAGGCATGCCAGCCCATGATGGAGGATCTGATTGCTGAGTTGAAGTCGACGACTTTCTACGATGCTGCTCTGAAAGCCGACAGTTTCAACCAGGGAGGTCTTGCACAGCGCTTCCGTGAGGCCGGTGATGCTGCAAGAGAAAGAGAACAGCACACCGAGTTCGAAGAAACACTAAGCGTTCTACGTGAATTCAAGGTCGGTAACTTTGATTTTATTCTCGGTGTGTACATTCCTACTCGCATCGATGTTCTGATTTGTCTGAAGGACAAGGGTCAGGCTCTGGTTGTACGTCCTTTCGGTGACAAACTTGAAGAGATTGACTCTATCGAAACCAAGACAGATATTGCTGCTCTGTATCAGCGCAAGCCTGTCGTCAAGAACAATGTTCCTCTGATAAGCGCTATTGTTGTCAAAGGTGCTAAGGAAGTCGACCCGAATGCATCTGAAGCAACTAAGAAAGCACAGAGAATCCAGGTTGCTGAGAATCGCAGCAGGGCACAGGAACTGGCAAATATCATCAATGATGAACTCGGAACAAGCCTTCGCTGGAGATGGTTCTTCGGTGATAAGAGAACAAAGACTGGTGTCGGAACTTCTGAGGACAAGTACACTGCTATCGGCGGTGCTACTGTAGAGGGCTATCACATCGGTATCGCAAAGCGTGCTACTGACCAGGCAATGTACTCTATCTTCTACGTGATGGTAGGTAATTCTGAGAGTTCGTTCGTAATGACTGTCTACAAGACGCTGAAAGGCAACTTCGTATACAGCAACCAGCAGCCCGGTCCTATCTACAAGGTCATCATGAAGAGCCAGCCCAACTGGATGGGTGACATGGCAATGCCTACTCCCGCTTCTTCTGATATGCAGAATATCTATGAGTTCTTCAAGGCTAATCGCCGCATCACTCGCATGACGTTCGAATTTGTTTCTCGTACGATCGACATCCGTCTTTCTACTGATGACATCGAAGATGCTGCAGCTCGTGATGAAGAGAAGCGCGAGGGCGCAAAGTGGAGCAGTTTCAATACTGCTTATGGTTCAGACGACCGTGAGACTCCGAAAGCCGCTCCCGCTCCAACAGATGACGACATGGGTGCGTTTGCTGACCTCTAATCTAGGCAGACGCTGTCACATTTATTATCAATACGAAAAAAATAGGGAACTCTTGCT
>ODAI013951914.1_pt1 | contig 59987 bp, 49 predicted proteins | sample 1539321 | NCBI WGS metagenome assembly ODAI01 (sample SAMN02144231, study PRJEB22623) | gut metagenome | biome: sheep rumen | host: Ovis aries | place: New Zealand | reverse complement strand
TTGTAGAGAAATACGTGGAGATGAATGCGGCCCATCCATTTATGGAGGGCAACGGTCGCTCTACGCGTATTTGGCTTGACATGATATTTAAGAAGCGTATAAAGATGTGCGTGGATTGGAGCCGGATTGATAAACGTGACTATCTCGACGCCATGATTGCCAGCCATACGGATAGTAGTCGCCTCCATGAGTTGCTCGAAGGTGCAATGACTGACAAGATTGACGACCGCGAGATATTCATGAAAGGCATTGACTATTCATATTACTATGAGCAGGAAGAATAGGATTTGGCAAGTACCTGACAAGTGCTATGTCTAACAATGGTGCAAGAAGTGGCATTACCAGAGCCTTAAAGTTTACTCCTGATATCAAGTTCGTAAACGATGAGACGCTCAATGAGTTTATTGTGACCGTTGAGCGTAGAGATGTAGGAGAAACTGATGTTAAAAATGATAGAGATAGTGACAGAGAATACAGAGATAAAAGAGACGAAGAAGACAGAGATAACTCACTGTCTGCGAAATATATAGATAATAATGAAGCTACAAAAAGAGACAATGATGGAGTCGAAGAAGCCAAAGATAGGACAAATATACTATGATCGACCATTTCAACCAGCTCAAGATTGGTGACCGTCCCGTCGACGGCAGCCTGACGCTTAATGAGAACATCGCCGATCAGGGAGGGGCAGAAACTGTATGTGGCTCCCGAGAAGTGCTTCTATATCTGGTAGTCGGATATCCTGCTGGAGGATGTGACTAATGCTGATATCGAGCGGCGCGTAGAGCCATGTTCTCGCGAAGCTGGTCGCGATAGAGCCAGATCTCCCGGGAGTGATAGTTGCCTTCAACGCCCAGCAGCGGCAACACATAGTCCTGGGCAGTGAATCCTTCGACGATGAGCAGCCCCTTCGTCGTGTCAAGGTGTACGGTCATCGTGTCCTGCTTTTGCTCCGCTACGGGCAGCAGGGGCGATGGCTCAGTGATGAGTGTGGCGCGAGTGCTGTCGGTCTTCCAGTTGACGGGATTGATGGCCATGATACTCTGTTCCCAGCCTCGCAAGGTGCAGCTTGTGTCGCGGACCGAGTTGTAGCAGATGGTGACGCCCGTATCGTCGGCCCTTTTGGCTGGCACGATGTGGGGAGCCGTCTCATGAATAGCGATGCCGATGGCATAGGCTGCTATCAACTGCTGGTAAGTATGGTCGTCCATCTCCTTCAGTAGCTCCAGCATGATGTGTGCACCCTGGCTGAACCCTGCCAGGATGAAGGGGCGACCGCCGTTCTGGTGCTTCAGATAGTGCTTGAAGGCCCGTCGCACATCGTCTGTGGCCAGGGGCATGCGTTCAGCCGTCAGACTGTCGCTCTGGAATGACTGTAGGGAGCATTGCCTATAGTAGGGCGAGAAGAAGTTCAGCCGTCCGCTGATCAGTGTGTCCACGCCCAGCATCTCAGCATAGAGTGGTGCGCGGAGGCTGTCGCTATAGGTATCGGCCCAGTGGCACATCTCACCGTTGGGAAGCCTGTAGTCGCCCGTCTCGGTAGAGATGATGTAGAATACGTCGGCAGCGGCCTGCCGGTTGGTGACATACCACTGCGTAGAGTCCTGATAGTCGGGGGCTGCAGGGATGCTCTTGCCATCGCTGCAAGCGCTGAGCGACATTCCGCCGGAGATGCCTTCAAGTAGCACTGCTGCCAGGATGACGATGGATAGTCCTGTCAGTCTTCCCTTTTTGAAGAACAGTTGTTTGATGACCCGTAGTTCTCTCTGCATACTTGCTCTGTTGTCGTTGGGGGCAAAATTACGAAAAAAAGGTGAAAGGACAAAACTTCTTTCAGAAATTCTTTCTGATAGATAAAAAAAGTGCTATCTTTGCAAACGGTTATGAAACGAATACTATTTTTACTGACAGTGATGACTGCGTTGAGTGCCGATGCCTTGGTGTGGTTCGACGGAAAGAAGCCGATATCGTATAGCGTGCCTTCTAAGGTGGAGCCGGTGGTAGAGGTGGCCCTCGGCCTATGGAAGGACGATATGCGGCAGGTGACGGGACTGGAGCCCGTGGCAGACAGGCGGCCCGTGGTTCGTATCGTGCAAGGTAAAGGTGCTGACGACGGCTTTAGCCTCTGCGTCAGACAGGGGCAGATCGTGATTGAGGGGCATAATGCGCGAGGGACGGCCTACGGCATCCTGGAACTCTCGCGCTTGGCTGGCGTCTCGCCTTGGATATGGTGGGGCGACATTGTACCGGAGAAGAGAGACAGACTCGTCGTCGACGACGGATTCTGCATGGAACATACGCCTAGCGTGGCTTATCGCGGCATCTTCATCAATGACGAAGACTGGAGCATCAGACCCTGGAGCAGTAAAACGTTTGAACCGGGACAAGAGGGACGCATCGGTCCCCGAACCTACCGCAAGATATTCGAGTTGCTTCTCCGCCTGCGCGCCAATACCATCTGGCCTGCCATGCACGAGGGTACGGTGGCTTTTTTCCAAACGGCGGGTGCCAAGGCTGAGGCAGACTCCTGTGGTATTGTAATAGGTACTTCGCATTGTGAGCCGTTGCTGCGTAACAATGTGGGCGAGTGGAACGTGGAACAGCGCGGACGGTTCAACTATAAGACCAATCGTGAGGCCGTTCAGCAATACTGGACTGAACGGCTTAAGGAAGTGAAAGGGCGTCGGAACCAGATATTCACTATCGGTATGCGGGGTATCCACGACAGTTCGATGGAAGGCTATACGACAGATCAGGAGAAATTCGATGCTTTGCAGCAAGTGATCGACGACCAGCAGCAACTGATCCGCAGATATGTTGGCAATCCGGCGAAGCAGATGCAGATGTTCGTTCCCTATAAGGAAGTGTTGCAACTCTACGAGATGGGCTTGAAGGTGCCAGACTATGTGACGCTGATGTGGTGCGATGACAATTATGGCTATATGACACGCTATTCCTCAGGTGAAGAGCAACTCCGACAGGGTGGGGGAGCCCTCTACTACCACTTGAGTTATTGGGGGCGTCCGCATGACTATCTCTGGCTGACCACCACCCAGCCCGGTCTCATCTACAATGAGATGCGCGAGGCTTACGATCGCCATGTTCGTAAGCTATGGATAGCTAATGTACACGATCCGAAGGTGGCAGGGTACGACCTCGAACTTTTCCTCGATCTGGCCTGGGACATCAATTGTACAAGCGGTGAGACACTCGAGAATCACTATCTCAACTGGTTATGCAGGCAGTTTGGTCGGCAGGCAGGCCAAAAGCTCTTGCCTGCTATGCTCGAATTCTATCGGCTCTGTGGTGAGCGGCGTCCAGAATTCATGGGGTGGACTCAAGTTGAGCTTGACAAAAAGAAATATCATCGCGGTCTTTCGCCTGTCGATTCTGTCGGTACAACTATCTATGAGGCAGCAGCCCGCATGGCAGCCTTCGAACGTATCAAGGCTACCGTGATAGAGATTCGGCCATACGTCCGACAGGAGTTGAAGGATGCCTTTTTTGCAGCCATCGAGTATCCTGTCTTTGCAGCCTCTGCCATGAACCGCAAGATTCTTTCTGATACGGCCGAGAGCCATCGGGCTTATGAGGAGATCCTTTCTCTCACATCTCAATATAACAGCATGCGGAATGGTAAATGGCAATACATCATGGATGCTGCTCCCCGCAGATTGCCCGTTTTTGAAGATGTACATGCTCTCCGTTTCGACAAGGCAACGGGAATGGGGGAGGTCGTCCCTGCAGCCAATTTCGCTTCAGCGTCTGATGATGTCAAGGTCATCCAGATGCTCGGCCACTCGATGCGTGCTGTCTCCCTGCCTAAAGGTGGAAGTCTGACTTACGGCTTCAGTGTTGGCACGCCAGGATCCTATACGCTCCTAACAGCTCTTATCCCAACACACGCCGTTGACAGTGGAGATATTCGGTACAGTGTCTCTATTGATGAAGGGGAGCCAACAGTCTTTAGCCTGAAGGAGCCTTTCCGTTCTGAACAATGGAAACAGAACGTGCTGCGTGGACAGACTTTGCGCAACCTTCCTGTCACACTTTCAGCAGGTGATCATACACTCACTGTCAGGGCGCTCGATGAGCATATTGTAATAGACCAGTGGAAACTAATTAAAGAATAGATAAAATGAAGAAAACGATTCTAACACTTTTGGCTGCCGTTGTCTGCAGTCTAGCGTCTGGTCAGACCAAGTCGGTGTCTATATTGGGCGATTCGTACTCAACTTACGAGGACTTTGTGACACCAAGTACAAATGAATTGTGGTATTATGCCAAGAGTAAGCCGGAACGGACAGACGTGAAGGATGTGCGTCAGACTTGGTGGTATCAGGTCATTAAAGAGAACGGTTGGCGTCTCTGTGTGAACAACTCCTACAGCGGAGCCACTATCAGTTATACTGGTTACGACGGCAATGACTACCGCGACCGTTCTTTCAATACCCGTATGACCGACTTGGGCAATCCTGACATTATTTTTATCTTCGGTGCAACTAACGACAGCTGGGCAGGAACGCCTATTGGCGAATACAAGTATGAAGGTATCACTTATGGCGACCTCTACCAGTTCCGTCCCGCCCTTGCTCGTATGCTCGACTGGATGACGGCACGCTATGTGAATACGGAGATATATTTTATCCTTAATAATGATCTCCGTGATGAAATCAATATTTCGTCAAAGACCATTTGCGAGCATTACGGTGTCAAGGTAATTGAACTGAAGGCTATCGACAAGATATCCGGTCACCCATCGGTGAAGGGTATGCGTCAGATAGCAGACCAGGTGAATCAATTCTTTAAGAAATGATAATGATGAAGAAATTGTTAGGATTGGCAGTGACAGTTTTGATGGGCATGCAGTTGCAGGCTCAGGAGTCGATAAGTTTGACGGGGTCGTGGGACTTTGCAATAGGCGACTCTGCCAAGTACGAAGACTACGTGATGCTGCCCGGCTCGATGCTGACCAACGACAAAGGAAATCCGGTGACGATAAATACTCCGTGGACGGGGTCCCTTTATGATTCCAGCTACTATTACAACCCCTATATGAGGAAGTATCAGGTAGAAGGCAATGTCAAGTTCCCTTTCTTCCTGACCCCTGAGAAACATTATGTCGGTGATGCTTGGTACAGGAAAAGTGTCTATGTGCCTGAATCATGGAAGGGACAGCATATCACCCTCTACTTGGAGCGCCCGCATATCGAGACAACAGTCTTTATAAACGGTCAGAATGCAGGTCACCAGATGTCCCTATCCACCCCCCATCAGTATAACGTCACCCCATTGATTGTGCCAGGGCAGCGTAACACCATCGCTATCAAGGTCTACAATGGCATCGAGAATGTCTGTGTGGGGCAAGACTCTCATAGCGTGACTGACCAGACACAAGGAAACTGGAATGGCATCGTAGGTACTATGGAACTGCGTTCCCAGCCAGATGAATTCTATATTAAGAAGGTAAAGGTGACACCCAATATCGCGACTCGTTTGATTCGCTTGCATATAGAATTGGGCGGATACCCTAAAACAATGCTTTATAGCATTCCTGAAATGTCATTTGCTATAGAACGCGTCGGGCATCCCGAAGAAGCGCAAGTCTACTATTGCGACTTTGACGCCTCAGAATTGACATTCGACATACCCATGTGGCAAGATATGGTTGTCTGGGATGAGTTCCAACCTAATCTCTATCGTCTTGGTGTCTACGTGGGAAAAGATTATTACGAGACAACGTTCGGTATACGCGACATAGCTATCAAGGATCGTCAGTTCTATCTCAATGGCCGCCCTATCTGGCTGCGCGGTACGGTGGAGAATTGCTGTTTCCCGGAAACAGGTTATCCGCCCACAGATGAGGAGTCGTGGCTGAGGATATTCCGGAAGTGCAAGCAGTATGGTCTGAACCACATGCGTTTCCATAGCTATTGCCCTCCTGAGGCTGCCTTTGCTGCAGCAGATAAGGTGGGGTTCTTCTTGCAGCCGGAAGGCCCATCGTGGCCAAACCACGGTGTGAAACTTCGTCGGGGGCAGAAGATTGACGAATACCTGTTGGAGGAGTCGAAGCGTATCATCGATGCCTATGGCCATCACCCGTCATTCATCATGATGGCCGCTGGTAATGAACCAGCTGGTGACTGGGTGAACTATTGCAATGACTGGGTGAAGGAGATGAAAAAGTATGATCCTACGAAAGTCTATTGTGGTGCCTCTGTTGGAGGCGGATGGGCATGGGATGACGGTTCTGAGTATCATGTGAAAGGCGGTGCTCGCGGTCTCGACTGGGACAAGCGTGCTCCACATTCCGATGACGACTATTATAGTCAGATAGAATATCCCCGCAACTATAAAGACTCTGTACCCAATAACTCGCCTATCATAGCACATGAACAGGGACAATGGTGCGCCTTTCCCGACTTTAAGGAGATTTCGCAGTACACGGGAGCCTATAAGGCTAGAAATTTCGAGATATTCCGCGACTTGCTCCGCGATAATGGTATGGCTGGTCAGGCGGAGAAGTTCCTGATGGCTAGCGGTAAGTTGCAGACACTCTGTTATAAATATGAGATAGAACGCAACCTGCGTACCAAGGACTATGCTGGATTCCAGTTGTTGGCACTCAACGACTACAGTGGACAGGGTACTGCGCTTGAAGGTATACTCAACGTCCATTGGCAGGAAAAGGGATACACCACACCATCAGAATGGCACAGCTTCTGTGCTCCTCTGGTGACGCTTGCCCGATTCCCCAAGTTCGTATATGCTAACAGTGATACACTCCGAGTACCCATCGAGGCATATAACGCTATGTATGGTACCATTGACTCTGTCCGCACCTCTTATTTTATAACTGACGATAGTATGCGGGTGTATGTTGGTGGTGTGCTTTCCAAGAGGGATATTCCCGTAGGCAAGAACCACTCCCTGGGCACTATCGTTTTCCCGCTTGACACAATCAAAGAGGCGAAGAAACTTACACTGACAGTTATTATAGGAAAGACGCTGAAGAATCATTGGGATTTTTGGGTATATCCTCATTCGCTTGCTCCTTCCATGCAGGCAGAGCCTGTAGGGGTAACGATTACCGATACCCTCGACACCCACGCTCTCGCCGTGCTCAAGAAGGGCGGTAAAGTGTTGTTGACAGCTGCAGGCAAGGTGCGTCTAGGCAGCGATGTGATACAGCATTACCTGCCCGTGTTCTGGAATACCTCGTGGTTTAAGATGCGCCCCCCGCACACCACAGGTGCCTATATTGACACGCAGCATCCGCTCTTCAAATACGACTTTCCCACTGATGACTGGTCGAACTTGAACTGGTGGGAGTTGCTTAACCGTGCACAGGTGATGAACCTCATGGAACTGCCTACCGACTACCAGCCGCCTATCCAGCCCATAGATACGTGGCACGTCTCGCGCAAGCTTGGCATGCTCATTGAGGCCAATGTGCTGAAAGGCAAGTTGCTAATGACTACGATGGATATCGACTCCGACCTCGACCACCGGCTCGTGGCCCGCCAGATGCGGCAGGCCATCCTCCGCTATATGGAGAGCGACGACTTCCGGCCCACCATCACCCTCCAGCCGCAGACGGTCACCGACTTCTTCACCAAGCAGGGGCCGAAGGTCAACATGTTTACCAAGGAATCTCCCGATGAGCTGAAGCCGAAACTGATGACGAAACATTGATAATTTACGACTGCTCTCTTACACTTGGTAGTCTTTTCTGACTATTATTTCAGGAACTTGTTGACCGATTTGTCGGGGCCCAGATAGAAGCCAGGCTCCGAGGGCTGGTTGTAACCTACGTTCTGGGCGGCAGTGGAGAGACGGTAGGGAATGTCCTCCATCAGGCAGTTGATGCGGTAGTCGGTGGGGATGGGGCTGACGAAGATGCGCAGCTCTGAGCTGTCTTCCGTGCGGGCCATTACCTCCTCACGCCAGTCGCCCAGGATGTCGGCGCAGAGGGCAGGGTTCGACTTCGAGCCGTTGTTGAACTTGACATCGGGGAACTTGACGAGGTCTATGATCTGACGGTTCTTCCAGTCATACTTCGACACGGTCTCATGGTCGAGCAGTTCACGCAGCAGGTCGCCGTCCCACCAGATGCCGAAGTTGATAGATAGGTGGCGGCCGTTCATCATCAGATGTTGTTGATGCTGCGGGTCGTCAGGATCCTGGGCATCGTTGAGCACCTCACCTTTTATATTACGTATGCCGTGGCTGTCGCTGCTCCACATCTCCAGACCAGGGTTGGTGGGGTCGATGTCTGCGGCCATGGCGCGGCCTACGTCACTCTTCGAGGGTATCTGGAAGATGACCTTGCCTGTGCGTGCATCGCGGAAGTCGGAGCCGTCGCGCTTGTTCTCGTGGCAGTCCCACACCTGCAGCCGGGTGCTCTTGGGGTCGAAGGCCATCAGATGGATGGCATCTCCATGTCCCATACCAGTGTTATAAAGTCCGCGCCCGTTATTGTCAATAGCCATTGAGCCATAAGTGATTTCGTCGCAACCATCACCGTCGACATCGGCCACGCGCAGGTTATGGTTGCCCTGCCCTGCATAGTTTGTCCACTCGGGGGTATTGGTGTCAAAGGTCCAACGTTCTTTCAGTTCGCTGCCGTCCCAGTCCCAGGTGGAGATGACGGTGCGTGTGTAGTAGCCGCGGCAGAAAATAGCAGAAGCATGAGCACCATCCAGATAGCCTACTCCAGCCAGCATACGGTCGGATCGGTTGGCGTATGCATCACCCCAGTCATCGGGATTGCCACGCTGTGGAATATAAGGTTTCGAATCCATGGCTTCGCCTGTGAGACCATTGAATACGGTGATATATTCCGGCCCCTCGAGGATGCGGCCTGTCATAGGACGGCGAGAGGTGTTGTAGCGTGACCATTCGCGCTGGCCGTTGAAATTTTCCTTGACCTGCTGCTGTGACTGTTGCTGACGCTGACCGCGTTGGCCGCGAGGTCCTTGTGGGCGGTTGAATTGGGGCTGAGGCTCCAACTCTCCGCGTGCTATTTTTGCCAGGGCTTCCTTGGCGCCTACCCGGTAGTCAGCCAGACTGTCGCCGATCACCTTACCTATCCCGTCACGAGTGCCGTCGGCGGTGCGTGCGATAAATTCTGCGCAACCGTCACCGTCGAGGTCATAGACGATGAATGGTACGTAGTGGGCTCCAGAGCGGATGTTGATTCCCATGTTGATGCGCCAGAGCAGTGTGCCGTCGAGTCGGTAGCAGTCGAAGAGTGTAGGGCCGGTGAAGCCGTCGTGGGCATTGTCATGGGCGTTCGATGGATCCCATTTCAGGATGATTTCATACTGTCCGTCACCGTCGACATCTGCCACTGAAGCATCGTTGGCGGAGTATGAGTAAGTCCAGCCATTGGGAGCAATACCGTCGGCTGGCTTTCGCAGCTTCACGGGCAGATAACCTTCTGGTGAACCCGCTTTCAGAGTGTAGTTGCCGTTCTTCCGCCCACCGCGTACCTCGTAGGTGGCATCCTCTGTGAGAGGCTGTTCGTCAATAAAGAATGTTCCGCCTTTCTTCATCGGGCGTTGATTTAGCTTCGTGCCGTTGCGATAGATGTCAAAGGGCTCGCCTGTCTTGTCGCTGGTGAGTGTCCGCCAGCTGACTATGACCTGTCCTCCCTGTCGGATGGCTATGACGCCACGGTCAAGTGTCTCACGCTTTAGTTTCTTGAAATTGTAGTTTGGTTGGGCTACTGCTGTCATTCCTAAGCAGAGGGCAACCATCGCAAGTAGTTTTTTCTTCATTCTTAGTTCGTTTTAGTTATGTATTTGTGTGCAAATATACAAAAAAAATCCTATCTGCTATTATTAAAATCAAAGATTGTGGTATGAAAATCAAAATTCATGGTTCATTTATGGAATATTTTCCTTAACTTTGCCCCTGAAAATAAGCACAAATGATTAGCAGATGAAAAGAACAATCTTTTTCCTATGTGCTTTTGCATTCCTGAATTTAATAGGGGCGCAGGCACAGGTTATTACTGACACCTTACTTAACAAGACAAGTGAGAAACCTTTCTATTTCTCCGTACCTGTACCAGATGGTAATTACCGGGTGACTGTCACCTTGGGGGCGAAGAAGAAGGCTTCTGAGACAGTGGTGAGGGCAGAGTCACGACGGTTGATGGTAGAGAACTGTGCTACGAAGCGTGGTAAATTTGAGACTAGAAGTTTCATTGTCAGTAAACGCTCAGCCGAAATTCCCGGAGGAGGAAAGGTGAGCCTTAAACCCCGTGAACTAGACTATCTGAACTGGGACAATCTGCTTACATTGGAATTTAATGGTCCTGCGCCTGCCGTTAAGTCCATCCGAATAGAACCTGATACAACGGCTACTACCATATTCCTCTGTGGCAACTCCACCGTGGTGGATCAGGAACTGGAGCCTTGGGCTTCGTGGGGGCAGATGATTCCCCGATGGTTCACGGATAAGGTGGCTATTTCTAACCATGCCGAGAGTGGCCTGACTGTTCGTACCTTCCTTAACGGACATCGCCTCGACAAGGTGCTCTCTATGGCCAAGGCGGGCGACTACGTGGTCTGTGAGTTCGGGCATAATGACCAGAAGGAGAAAGGGGCCGGTGATGGTGCTTGGTATCATTTCGCCCACGGATTGAAAACTTTCATCGACCGCGTGAGGGCAGCGGGAGCCAATATTATTTTTATTACTCCCACTCAACGTCGCAGCTTCGATGAGGCTACCCATAGCAAGATACAAGAGACTCACCTCGACTACCCTGATGCGATGAGGACTGTGGCTAAGCGTGAGGGCGTGCCCGTCATTGAACTCCACGACATGACCCGTGACTTCTTCGAGACACTTGGCTTTGAGGGCAGCAAACGAGCATTAGTGCATTATGCCGCTAATACTTTTCCTGGACAGACGAAAGCACTGGCAGACAATACACACTTTAATCCCTATGGTGCCTATGAGGTGGCCAAGATGGTCGTGATGGGCATGAAACAACTACAGCTGCCCTTCATAAAAGAACTGAAGGCCGACTGGCAGGATTTTGACCCTAAACAGCCCGATGATCCCGACGCCTTCGTCTGGTATCCATCTGTCAAGCAGGATGTTACAAAGCCTGACGGGAACTAAGTAAGCGTTATTAACAAACTTCAAACTTCAGAATAATATGAAAAGATTTGCATTCAAGATGTACCTGAAACCAGGTTGTGAGAAAGAGTACGAGAAGCGTCATGCCGCTATCTGGCCTGAGCTCGTGAAAATGATTAAAGATGGTGGCGTGAGCAACTATAGTATCTATTGGGACAAAGATACCAACATATTATTTGGCTATCAAGAGTGTGAGGGCGAAGGCAATTCGCAGGATACAGAGAATGTTGACCCAATCACTCAGAAATGGTGGGATATGATGGCCGACATTATGGAAGTAAACCCTGATAACTCGCCCGTCACAGTACCCATTCAAGAAGTGTTCCATCTCGATTGATCAAGGCCCGTCGACTTGACCTATCTTATTTTAACACGGATTAATCAAAATTCCTTTGGGAAAATGAAGATTAATCCGTTTTCTTTTTGTACCTTTGCAGCCTAATTGGAATATTTATAACGTTATAATATAGAAAAAATGGCAGAAACAAAGAAGATTAAGACCGCTTTGGTATCAGTATTCCACAAGGACGGTCTCGACGAACTTTTGAAGAAGTTGAACGAGGAGGGCGTAAAGTTCTTGTCCACAGGAGGAACGCAGCAGTTTATTGAGTCGCTTGGCTATGAGTGCCAGAAGGTGGAAGATGTGACGACTTATCCTTCTATCCTTGGCGGCCGTGTGAAGACACTCCACCCGAAGGTGTTCGGAGGTATTTTGGGGCGTCGCGATAACGAGGGTGATCAGGCTCAGATGAAACAATATGAGATTCCGGAGATTGATCTGGTCATCGTTGACCTATATCCGTTTGAACAGACTGTAGCCAGTGGCGCTTCAGAAGACGATATTATCGAAAAAATTGATATTGGCGGCATTTCTCTTATTCGTGCAGGAGCAAAGAACTTCAACGATGTGGTGATTGTGCCCAGCAAGGCCGAATACAGTTTGCTTTTAGAGATTCTCAATAAGCAGGGAGCCGAGACAACCAAAGAGCAGCGTAGGGCGTTTGCCACACGTGCCTTCGGTGTGAGTTCTCACTACGATACTGCTATCAATGCTTGGTTCGCTAAGAAGTAGTCAAAAAGTTCAGATTCAAAGATAATTGTTCAAGGAAAGTATGGGATTTTTTAGTTTTGTCCAAGAAATAGCAATGGACTTGGGTACTGCCAACACGATTATTATCAGTGATGACAAGATTGTGGTTGACGAGCCTTCGGTGGTGGCACTCGATCGCCGTACCGATAAGATGATTGCCGTGGGTAACCAGGCAAAAATGATGTACGAGAAGACACATGACAATATCCGCACCATCCGTCCGCTACGCGATGGTGTGATTGCTGACTTCTCTGCTTGCGAGCAGATGATTCGCGGTCTGATAAAGATGGTTCATACAGGTAGTCGCTTGTTTTCCCCGTCTTTGCGTATGGTCATTGGTGTGCCCTCAGGTTCAACTGAAGTGGAGCTTCGTGCTGTGCGCGACTCTGCCGAGCATGCCGATGGTCGTGATGTTTACCTGATTTTTGAACCGATGGCAGCTGCTATCGGTATTGGTATAGATGTGGAGGCCCCGGAAGGCAATATGATCGTCGATATCGGCGGAGGAACCACGGAGATTGCAGTAATCTCATTGGGTGGTATCGTGGCTAACACAAGTATCAAGGTGGCTGGTGACGATTTGAATACCGACATTCAGGAGTATATGTCGCGTCAGCACAATGTGAAGGTCAGTGAGCGTATGGCAGAACGTATCAAGATTGCTGTAGGCTCTGCTCTGACAGACCTTGGTGACGATGCGCCTGATGATTTCACCGTTCATGGGCCAAACCGTATCACAGCGCTGCCGATGGAGGTGAACGTTTGTTATCAGGAGATAGCCCACTGTATTGATAAGACAGTGGCCCGAATTGAGAATGCCGTACTCTCTGCACTGGAGAATACTCCACCAGAACTGTACGCCGACATTGTGAAGAATGGTATCTATCTCTCAGGCGGTGGTGCATTGCTTCGCGGACTTGATCGTCGTTTGGAGGAGAAGATTAATATTCCCTTCCATGTACCTGAGGATCCTCTGCACAGTGTTGCGAAGGGTGCCGGCATCGCGCTGAAGAATATTGATAGATTCACATTTCTGATGAGGTAGTGCGCAACCTGCTGGATTTTCTGAAGGATCATTATCACTGGTTTCTCTTTATTCTATTGGAGGCAATCAGTGTAGCCATGCTGTTCAGATACAATAGTTACCAGAACAGTGTATGGCTGTCTTCAGCCAATGCAGCAATAGGGAAGGTCTATGAGATGGAAAGTGGCATCACCACTTTCTTCTCCATGACCAGGGCCAATGAGGAACTAACGCTTCGCAACTTTTACCTGGAACGGCAGGTTGATCAGCTCAGACGACTCTACATGGAAGCAACACAGGACACCACTGTGAAAGAGAGGCAAGAGCTTCAGCTGCTAAGTAAGTACAGACTGATACCCGCCAAGGTCGTATCAAACTCTCTTAACAAACGGGAGAATCTGATAACCATAGATAAGGGTCGGGCTGACGGTGTAGAAGTAGACATGGGTGTCGCATGCGGAAATGGTGTGGTAGGAGTGGTTTATCTGGTGTCCGAGCACTATTCGGTTGTTATACCAGTGCTTAATACCAAGATGTCGCGCATCAGTTGTGCCATTCGTGACCGTAATTATTTCGGTTATCTGAATTGGGATGGACGTGACCCTTCGGTGGCTTTTGTAGAAGATATCCCTCGCCATGCTCATTTCAAGCGCGGCGAATGGGTGGTTACAAGTGGCTATTCGTCTATCTTCCCGTCAGGAGTGATGGTAGGCCGGATTGAGAAGGTTTTTAACTCTGCCGATGGTCTGTCGTATAAGTTGCAGGTGCGTTTGAGTACCGATTTCGGATGTTTGCGTGATGTCTGTGTGATTAGCGACCAGAGCTTTTCTGAGCGCATCAGGCTTCAGGAGGCGGCGCGTGACTCGATGAAGACATATAGTAACTAATTAGGGATAGTGATTAAGGAGTAGTAGGGTGTCGGTAGATTTCTTTATACGTTTAGGCTGGTTTGTTACCTTGTGCGTGGTTCAGGTATTGTTCTTGAATCATATCCATCTGTTTGGTGTGGCCATACCATTGCTTTACGTCTATTTTCCTATCACCTTCCATCGTGGGATAGCCAAGTGGGAGGCACTTCTGTGGAGCTTCGTACTTGGTCTGGCAATCGATGTGGCTTCGAATACACCCGGATTAGCCTCTGCCTCGTTGACATTGGTCGGTATGCTGCAGACCTATATCTTGGAATTGTTTGTACCGCGTGATGCACCGGAGAAGATGGAGGTGTCCATCACAACGCTGGGCTTAGCCAAGTTCGTTGTGCTGAGCTTGATCTTGATAGTGCTTTTCTGTCTGGTATTCTTTGCTCTGGAAGCCTTCAATTTCTTCGACTGGCTCTATTGGTTGGAGTGTGTGGGGGCAAGTGCGATACTTACCTTGGTTATGATACTTGCAATCGAAAGTGTTCGTAAAAAGTGAAGGAGCATAATAGTCTGGAGCAGCGGAAGTATATTATTGGGGCAGTGGCTATTCTGATAGTAACTGTCTATATTATCCGGCTATTTACGTTACAGATTACAAGCGATGACTACAAGAAGAGCGCCGACTCAAATGCCTTCCTCAAGAAAGTTGAGTTTCCTTCACGTGGTGTTATCACAGATCGTAATGGAAAACTGATGGTCTATAACCAGCCGTCGTATGATATTATGGTGGTTATGAATGAGGCTGTGGGCCATCTGGACACCTTGGAGTTTTGTAAGGCCTTAAATATCACTAAGGAGGAGTTTGACCGCAGGATGGAGACTATCAAGGATCGCAATCGCAATCCTGGTTACTCCCGTTTTACTCAGCAGCTTTTCCTGAGTCAGTTGACCGACAAGGATTTCAGCATTTTCCGTGAAAAGATGTTCCGATTCCCTGGTTTCTATGTGCAGAAGCGTAGTGTTCGCTGTTATCAGAGTGGAATGGCTGCCCATGTGCTGGGTGATGTCGCAGAGGTGTCGCCTGCTGATATTGAGGAAGACGACTACTATCAGCCTGGTGACTATATTGGTAAGCAAGGGGTTGAGCGTAGTTACGAGAAGCAGTTGCGCGGCGAAAAAGGTATACAGATATTGCTGCGCGATGCTCATGGTCGCATCCAGGGTCGTTATCAGAATGGCGCCTTGGACCGTAAACCCAAGCCAGGCAAGAATCTGACGCTGAGTATCGACTACGAGTTGCAGGCGCTTGGCGAACGATTGATGGAGGGGAAGATAGGTAGCATCGTCGCTATTGAGCCTTCTACAGGGGAAATACTATGCATGGTCTCCTCACCGTCTTATGATGCCCGTATGATGGTGGGACGTGAGCGTAGCAAGAACCATCGTCTGCTCAGTATGGATCCGTGGCGCCCGCTGCTCAATCGAAGCATTATGGGACTCTACCCTCCAGGGTCTACCTTTAAGACGTCACAAGGTCTTACATTCATGACTGAGGGCATCATCGATGAAAAGACACCTTATCCCTGTGGTCATGGCTTCAATTTCCGGGGACTGCATGTGGGATGTCACGGTCATGCTTCTCCCTTGCCTCTGGTACCAGCCCTCTCGACATCTTGTAACGGATTCTTTTGTTGGGGACTCTATCATATGCTCAATACGAACATATCCAAATATGGCAGTGTTCAGAATGCGATGAATACTTGGCGTGACTATATGGTTTCTATGGGCTTCGGCTATAAGCTCGGCGTTGACTTGCCAGGCGAGAAGCGTGGCCTGATACCTAATGCCGACTTCTACGACCGTGCTTATAAGGGCTCTTGGAATGGTCTGACAATTATATCTATCTCTATTGGCCAGGGTGAGGTGCTGCTTACACCATTGCAGATAGCCAATCTGGGGGCCACTATTGCCAACCGAGGTTACTATTACGTGCCCCATGTGGTACGTAAGGTGCAGGGTGAACCTCTAGACACAGCCTTCACTCGTCGCCATTTTACTAAAGCTAATGCCAGAGCTTACGATTTCGTCGTGCAGGGCATGCGCTCTTCGGCATTGGGAGGTACTTGTCATGCGCTAGCGCATTACGACTTCCAAGCCTGTGGCAAGACGGGTACTGCCCAGAACCGCGGTCACGACCACTCTGTATTTATGGGTTTTGCCCCTATGGACAAACCGAAGATAGCGGTGGCAGTGTATGTAGAAAACGGTGGATGGGGAGCTACATACGGTGTTCCCATTGGCGGACTTATTATGGAACAGTATATTCACGGAAAACTCTCTGAGGCCTCTATGAAGAAAGCAGAGTCATTCCAAAACCGACATATAGCGTATGGCACCGAGGACAGATAAAAAACCGAGTGTACTGCGAAGCATCGACTGGTGGACTATTTTGATCTACCTCGCATTGCTCTCTTTTGGATGGGTGAGTGTCTGTGGTGCCAGTTACACTTATGGTGAGACGGATATCTTCAGTCTGGACAGCCGTTCTGGCATGCAGATTGTATGGATAGGTTCTTCTATTGTGTTGGGACTCTTCCTCCTTCTGCTTGATGATCGTTTCTATGATACTTTTGCTTACGCCATCTTTGCTGTTCTGCTGCTGCTGCTGATAGCCACTATTTTCAATCCCCATACAATTAAAGGTTCCAGGTCGTGGCTCGTGCTTGGGCCCCTTCGTGTCCAGCCGGCAGAGTTCGCAAAATTCGCTACAGCCTTGGCTTTGGCGAAATTCATGAGTACTTATGGCTATGACATCTATAAATGGAAGGATTTCGCTATCACGCTGGCTTTCATTTTCTTACCGATGGTGTGTATTGTGCTGCAGCGCGAAACGGGGTCAGCCCTGGTCTATCTCGCTTTCTTCCTGATGCTTTATCGCGAAGGCATGTCGGGTAGCTTGTTGTTTACCGGGGTTGCAATGGTCATCTATTTCGTTGTCGGAATTCGCTTTGCCGATACAATGTTGCTCTACACTCCCACTTCGGTGGGCAAGTTCGTTGTGCTTTTCCTGATTCAGTTGTTCTCTGGCTTGATGGTCCTTAGCTATTGCCGTGACAGGCGTGAGGCATGGTATATCTTGATAGCCTGCTTTGGGCTGACGGCAGTCTTTTTGGCCTTTTCGCTCTATGTCATTCCGTTCGACATTGTCTATGTACAGTTGGTGATGACGGCCTTGCTGATAGGTTACCTGTTATGGCAGGCGGTGGCCACACGTTTTCGCAATTATCTTTGGATAGCTCTCTTCGCACTGGGCTCGGTGGTATTCTTCAACCTGGCCGACTATGTGCTTAACAACGTGATGGAGCCCCACCAGCGTGTACGTATTAATGTGTTGCTTGGGTTGGAGGAGGATCTGAAAGGTGCGGGATATAACGTGCATCAGAGTCAGATAGCCATCGGTTCTGGTGGCATTGAAGGAAAGGGATTCCTTAACGGCACTCAGACCAAGCTGAAGTATGTTCCAGAGCAGGATACCGACTTCATATTCTGTACGGTAGGTGAAGAGGAGGGATTTATCGGCTCGGCATCCGTCCTGTTGTTGTTCCTGTTTCTCATTTTGCGCTTAATTCACTTGGCAGAACGTCAGCCTTACCGCTTTGGGCGAGTCTATGGCTATTCCGTGCTGAGCATCTTCCTGTTCCATGTGTTTATCAATGTGGGCATGGTGCTTGGTCTGACGCCTGTCATTGGCATCCCACTGCCGTTCTTTAGTTATGGCGGTTCGTCATTGTGGGGATTCACCATCCTCTTGTTTATCTTCCTGCGTATTGATGCAGGTAGAAATCTCGCGCGTACCTAATTTATATATATAGGGTCATCTCTTCTCGATCTGCATGCCGACATCTGTAATGCCCGGCATGATTTCCCGTTTCATGTTATGCTTTATCTGTATGAGTAGTGAATCGCCTTCGTTCAGCTGAATGGTGTTTACATGAAAGGAGTATTGGTAGTGATTGATTCCTGAACCCTTCATGCGCCCATTCTTGTCGATGAGATTGCAGTTCAGAGTGTCGCTGTGATGGTAGCCAGACGGCAGTATCGTCTGATGGACTACCAAACAGAGGCCTTGGAAAGGGAATTCGTCACTGATACGCAGACCCAGCTCTTCGTGGTAGTAGCCGGCTTCCTTCACGGGACTGATTTCGTACTTGAGCACATCGTTTTTCTCCCAGCCCGCAATAGGGGTATGCTCATAGTGACTATATATTGGCAGCCGGTCGCATGCCAACAGAATGGAGGCTCCGATAGCCAGTATAATACCGATACGCAGTGCTTGGTTACCCTTTTGCATTGTCGCTCGTTTTTTCTGCCTTTACATTCTCACTGGACTTATTGCCACTCGGTTTTTTCTTTTTCTTCTTTTTCTTTGCTTTGTCGAAACGACTGATGTCGCCTCCGGCCAAGTCTACATGCTCCTTCACTGGCTTTGAATGGCCATCTTCTTGTAGGGTGAGGGGCTTTTCGCCCTTACGGTTCATTTCAATAATCTCCTTGGCTCGACGGGCACTGATGGTCTCCAGGTTTGCGGCAATGTTTTTGTCGGTAGAGTAGCTGACGAGTCCTGCAAGTATATCGCTCTTGAAGTAATAGTAGTCGGCATCCTGAGTCTGCAGGATGATGTCCTTAGCTGGCAGACTGCGTCCTGCTTCCACATAATCATCGACTTCATAATTCAGGCAACATTTCAGTTTGGCACACATGCCAGCCAGCTTCTGGGGGTTTAAGGAGATGTCTTGGAAACGGGCGGCATTGGTGCTCACGCTGACGAAATTCTTCATCCAGGTGGCACAGCATAGTTCACGGCCGCACGGACCGGTACCGCCGATGCGGCCAGCTTCCTGACGGGCGCCAATCTGTTTCATCTCGATACGCACATGGAAGGCTGCTGCCAAGTCCTTGATCAGTTGACGGAAGTCCACGCGCTCATCGGCGATGTAATAGAAGATAGCCTTGTTGCCGTCGCCTTGATATTCCACGTCACCAATCTTCATGTCCAGTCCAAGCCCTTTGGCAATCATGCGGCTCTCTATCATGGTGGAGTGCTCGCGAGCTTTTGCTTCCTGGAACTTCTGCATGTCGGCTTCACGGGCGATACGATAGATTCGCTTGATGTCGTCTGCCGATTTCAGATTGGCCTTCTTGATCTGGAGTTTTACCAGTCGGCCTGTCAGTGTCACCACCCCGATGTCGTGGCCGGGACTTGCTTCTACGGCCACGATATCACCTTTCTTCAGGGGCAGGTTGTTTACGTTGTGGTAGTACCCTTTGCGGGTGTGCTTAAACTGTACCTCCACCAAGTCGGTGTCTTCTGAATTACTTGGTACGTCAGCAAGCCAGTCGTAGGTGTTTAGTTGGCGGTCTTGCCGGCCTACAGCCTGACGGCACAAACCTCTGTCACAGCCTACTCGTATCGGATATTCTTTTGTTTTCTCTGTCATATCGTTATATATTTATTTCTGAAGCAATAATACTATCATTTGCAGTGCAAAGTCGAAGAAGACAATCTTCGCATTGGCATTCTGCCCGATGTCGCGAATGGCTCGATTGGCCAGGTCGCAGATTGGCAGTATATTGTTCTCATTGATGAACCGGGCAAAGTTGCGGGCAAAGTTTTCCTCCTCCTGCGTCATATAGTTCAGCTCTTCCTGCCTGAAGTTGTACATGAAGTTCTCACGGGCCATCTTGAGGAAATAGCTGAGCCATCGTTTCTGTTTCTCACGTCCGAAGGCAGCCATTACCTCGCTCCACTTCCGCAGGTCCTTGATCTTTCGCTGGTATGCCAGTCGCATCAGTGAGATATACAGGTCGAGGAATTGCTCATTCTCAGAGCCCACTTGCAGTTCGTCGAGTGCTTTTTGCCAGTCGCCGTTCGCCAGTCTGGCTATGCGATGCGCTGCCTCCTGACTGATCCCTCGCCGTTCTATGAGTGCTTGTTCCACGCTCTCGTTGTCAATCTTCTTCACATCGATGCGCTGCACTCGGCTACGAATGGTCTCCAATAGTTTGTCAGGCTCCTCGCAGACCATGATGAATACCGTCTGTTGGGGTGGTTCCTCAATGAGCTTGAGCAACTTGTTGGCACATTCTGTATTCATGCGTTCTGGCAGCCATACAATGCTCACTTTGTAGCCTCCCTGACTCGATTTCAACGATAGCTTGCGTACCAGGTCGTCACTCTCGCCTGCAGTGATGATGGCCTGCTGGTTCTCACCGCCCATAGCCTGCATCCACTGGTCCATCGTGAAATAGGGGCCTTCCATGATGAGGTTGTGCCATTCCCGGGCGAAGTCATCACTCACGGGTTTGTGGTCTGAACTCATCGACGGCAGCTTGATGGTGGGATACGTAAAGTGCAGGTCGGGATGCTCCAGCTTGTCAAGCATAGCTTTGGCTGCTGCAGTGTGGTTGTCCAGCAGATAACATCCGAATGCCATGGCCAGTGCCATCTTGCCGGCTCCTTGAGGTCCGCAGAGCATCAGCGCATGAGGCAGACGATTTTCGCCGACCATCTGCATCAGACGCTCCTGCACCTCTTTCTGACCTATGACTTCACTCCAACTCATATTATTATAGCAGTCGCTTAGCAATCTCTACTACAGAGTCTACGGCAGATACCGTATAGAAATGTATGTTGTTTACACCATGGGCATAGAGTTCCTTACATTGTTCTGTGGTCCACTCGATGCCCAGTTGGCATGCATCATTGTCGGTCTTGCACTTCACAATCTCCCTGGCGAGTGGTTCAGGGATGTCGCAGTGGAATGTCTTGGGTACCATTGTCAGTTGTGTCAGCTTTGCCAATGGCTTGATGCCTGGTATGATGGGAATGGTGATGCCCATGGCCCGAGCTTTTTCTACGAAGCTGAAATATTTCTGGTTGTCGTAGAATAGTTGGGTTACGGCGTATTGTGCCCCCAGGTCCTGCTTCTCTTTCAGGTATTGCATGTCCATCTCCAAGTTCGGCGCTTCCTCATGCTTCTCCGGATAGCAGGCTACACCAAAGTCGAAACAGCGTCCTGGTTGCTTGATGGTTGTGCCATCGGCAAAGTAGCCTTCATTGAACTGCTGCACTTGCCGGATGAGGTCTGTCGTGTGGGCATGCCCTCCGGGTGTCGGTATGAAGCGGTTGTCCTCCTTGGCCTTGTCGCCGCGGAGCAGCAGCAGGTCGTGGATGCCGAGGAACTGAAGGTCGAGAAGTTCATACTCGATGTCTTCTATAGTGGCACCGCTGCAGATGACATGGGGCTGCACAGGGATATTATACCGCTGCTGTATGGCAGCGGCGATGGCCACAGTACCAGGACGCCTGCGAATGCGCTGGCGCTCAAACTGCCCGTTCTCCAGCTCGCGGTACACGAATTCGGAGTGGTGCGTCGTGATGTTGATATAGGCGGGGTTGAACTCCCGCAGCTTGTCGATATCGGCAAACAGTTTGGCCGTGCCTGTCCCCTTTAGGGGTGGGAGCACCTCGAATGAGAACCGTTTAGTCGCTGTATCTAAGTTCAATATACTCATATTTCGGCCACAAAATTAATAAAAAAGAAACAAAAATCTTCAAAAATCTGCCATAAATCTATATTCAAAGGAGATTTATGGCAGATTTTTGAAGATTTTTGTCCTTATCAGACTCTAAAAGAATCCAAGTCTATTTGCGTACCTTATATATTCTGAAGGAAGTTGCGGGCAGTTCATCGTTGATGACCGTCGACTTCTTGCCGGCTTCCAGCTTCAGCGTACCGTTCTGCGGAATGATCTTCTCTGGCTGGTCGAGAGTGTTCTCGTCGTCCATACCGTCATGGCAGAGAGTGATGGTGTTTGCTGTACGCTCACCCTTCAGTCCCGTCAGGTTGATGGTGACGGGCTGTTTCTGCTTCGATGTGTTGACCACTTTAATGATTACCTCACCCGTCTGCTTGTCGAATACCGAAGAGGCAAAGAGACCATCTTGTCCCTCTTGCCCGGCCACGGGCTTCTTGTCCATGGTGAGTTGCAGCACGTTGGTACCCTTGTTGGTGGCAAACAGTTGCTGTACGTAGTAGCTCACTGATTTGAATGAGCGCAGGTTGTCAAACCAGATGGCATCGGGGCGCCACTGCCAGCCGTCGACGTGGGCGAAGAGTGGGGCGTAGGTAGCCATGTGAACGATGTCGGCATTACGCTCAATACCTGTCATGTGGGCAGCTTCGAGGAGTGATGTGTAGTAGTGGTTCCACTTGTGCTTGTTGCTCCCGTGGCAGGCATACTCGCCGGCGAACACTTTCGGACCCTTGCGGTCGTAGCTGTCGTAGCGCAGGCCGTGGCTGAGGAACCACTCCTCGTTGCGGTAGTAATGCTCGTCGTAGAGATCCACCTTCAGTTCCTTCATGCGAGGCTGGAGCAGGTCGAAGTCCCAACCCTCAGAATTCGGGCCTGTGGTGCCGATGAGCTTCAGCTGCGGGTACTTGGCACGCAGGGCGGCATTGAATTTCTTCAGGCGCTCGGTGAACACAGGGCCGTAGCCGCCGTGGGCATCGTCGTAGTCCCACTGCTCATTACCCACGCCGAGGAACTTCAGGTTGAAGGGCTCGGGATGTCCCATCTCGGCACGTACCTTGCCCCACTTGGAGTCAACGGGGCCGTTGGCAAACTCCACCAGGTCGAGGGCATCCTGGATATAGCTGTCGAGATCGTCGAGGGCCGCATGCACACCGGGCTTGGTGGGGTCGGGGTTTTGGAACTGGCAGCTCAGACCGCATGAGATAACAGGCAGGGGCTCACAGCCGAAGTCCTCACAGAGCTGGAAGAACTCGAAGAAACCCAGTCCGTAGGTCTGGAAATAGTCGGGATAGAAACGGTGGGGGAAGGTGTAGTGCCAGCGGTTCTCGTTCAGCGGGCGGTTCTCAACGGGGCCGACGGAATTCTTCCACTGGTAGCGGCTTTCCAGATCGGTACCCTCCACGATGCAACCGCCGGGGAAGCGGAACACACCGGGCTTCATGTCGTAGAGTGCCTGTGCCAGATCCTTGCGCATGCCGTTCTCACGGCCTTTCCAAGTGTCCTTGGGGAAGAGCGAGATATGCTCCACGTCAGTGGTTGCGATGGGGTCTTTTCCGCTGGCGAGCAGATAGATGCGGAGAGCAGCCTTGGCTTCGGTGCGGGGTGACTTCAGCTCGGCAGTGTATTTCTTCCACTCCTTGCCGCTCACGTTGATAGTCGTTTTCACGAAGCGCTGGTCCTCTTCCATGGTGTTGTTGTCAACGAAGCTCACCTCCAGTGTCGACTTGCCACCTTCGGGGCAGCGTGCCCATACGGAGAAACGGTAAGTGGCATCCTTCTTCACGGCGATGCCGAAGAAGCCTTCATTCTCCAGACCAGTATACTTGTCTCTGTGGCCGGAGTACTTCAGACGTACAAAGTGCGGGTTGCGCTCGAAGGGACCATCGTCCTCCACCTCAAACTTGCCGAATGCGCGCCAGCCCATCAGGTGCTGAGGAAACTCAAACGAGCGGTTCTTCACCATCTCGGCATACAGGCCACCGTCGGCAGCGTAGTTGATGTCTTCAAAGAAGATGCCGTACATCGTCGACTGTACAGGAGCACCGAGTTTGGCTGTCTTTACCTCCATTACGTGGCTTTGCGCCGACATCGTGAGGGCAGAAGCAAGTGCAAACGCACTGGTTAATGTTCTTAATTTCATTTTTTGGGGTTTATAAGTTACTAGTTAAATGATCTTTTGTGATGCAAAATTAGTTAAAAAATACAGAAAAGCTTGCTTTTTTCAGATAAAAGTAGTAATTTTGTGAATTATTAAGATATGATAGGCCCCGAGCCGTGCTAACTACCCAACGAATAAATATAGTATAGACAGTAATATGAAGAAGATTTTAGTAGCAGAAGACAACGACAGCAACTTTATCTTGATGACGTACATTCTTAAGAAATTCTACCAGTTTGAACGTGCCAAGAATGGAAAAGAGGCTGTGGAAATGGTCGAGAAAGGTGGATTCGATATCGTGCTGATGGACATCAAGATGCCCATCATGGATGGTTTGGAGGCTACGAAGGCCATCAAGGAGAAATATCCAGACCTTCCTGTCGTGGCGCTTACGGCCAATGCCTTCGACAGCGACCGACAGCTGGCACTTCAGGCAGGATGTGACGATTTCCTCTCGAAGCCGGTCAGCAGCGACCTTTGCATCAAGACCATCAGGAAGTTTGTTGGGGAATGATGAGTGAAGAAACAAAAAGAGAGGCGTGAGCCTCTCTTCTTTTTTGGTGATCCGCTTGGGGCTCGAACCCAAGACCCCAACATTAAAAGTGTTGTGCTCTACCAACTGAGCTAGCGGATCTCCCTTTTTTGACCTCTGCCAACGATGTTGGACGGAAATCGGCTGCAAAGGTACGATGTTTTTTTGAGATAGCCAAATTTATTCGGACGTTTTTTCGCTTTCGAGTGCTTTTTGATAACATTCGCGGCATAAAGGCTCATATTCGCCGGTCTCTCCGAGCAGTACGCGGCGGTCGTTGGCCACCTTGCGGTGGCTGACGTATGCCAGGTTGCCGCACTGCACACAGATGGCATGCACCTTCGTCACGTCGTCGGCAATGGCGCAGAGGGCCGGCATGGGGCCGAAGGGCACACCTTTATAGTCCATGTCGAGTCCGGCGATGATGACGCGCACTCCCCGGTATGCCAGCTCATTGCAGACATCTACCAGTCCCATGTCGAAGAATTGTGCCTCGTCGATGCCCACCACGTCGATGTCCGATGAGAGCAATAGGATGCTGGCAGACGAATCGATGGGGGTGGAGGGAATATGTTTCTGGTCGTGGCTGACAACGTCGTCCTCCGAGTACCTGACATCGATGGCGGGCTTGAATATCTCCACTTTCTGATGGGCAAACTGGGCGCGGCGCAGGCGGCGGATGAGTTCCTCGGTCTTGCCAGAGAACATCGATCCGCACACCACCTCTATTCTTCCCGGGCGACGCTGCTCGCCTGTTAAATTTTCTGTCATTTCTCTGTTGTTTTCCTGCAAAAGTACAAATACATTTTAAAAATTGCAAAGATTTTATGCTTTTTTTTGTTTGTTATAAGATTTTCTGCTATATTTGCCCCGAAATATGGGCATATTATATGTTGTGCCGACTCCTGTCGGTAATATGGAGGATATGACGTTCCGCGCCGTTCGCATATTAAAAGAGGTGGACTTGGTGCTTGCAGAGGATACCCGTACATCAGGCATTCTGCTGAAACACTATGAGATCAAGAATCAGTTGATGTCACACCATAAGTTTAATGAGCACGGTACGAGTGCAGGCATAGTTCAGCGGCTGCTGGCCGGTGAGAATGTGGCACTGATCAGCGACGCGGGCACTCCGGGCATCAGCGATCCGGGATTCTTCCTGGTCCGCGAGGCTGTCAGGGCTGGGGTAGAGGTGCAGTGCCTGCCCGGAGCAACGGCTTTTGTGCCCGCCCTGGTATCGAGCGGCCTGCCCTGCGACCGTTTTGCCTTCGAAGGCTTCCTGCCTCAGAAGAAAGGTCGGCAGACCAAACTGGAGTCTCTCAGGGAAGAGCAGCGCACGATGATCTTCTACGAGTCGCCCTATCGCTTGGTGAAGACGCTCCAGCAGTTTGCCGAAGTCTATGGGGGCGACCGTCAGGTGAGTGTCTGCCGTGAGATATCCAAGGTCCATGAGGAGAGCGTGCGTGGTTCGCTCACCGAGGTGATAGCCCATTTCAAGGAGAAAGAGCCGAAGGGCGAGATCGTGATTGTGCTCGCCGGCTGTGATGGGAAGAGTGAAAAGAATGAAATATTAAAAACCAAAACAGAATAGGATTATGAAGAAATTGACAGTACTGGCCGTATGTGCACTGGCTATCGCCGGTTGTAAGAACGAGGCTCCCAAGCAGGACCTTGCGGCCATTCAGATGCGTGACTCGTTGAACCAGATCATTGCCCAGAAGGATAATGAGATCAACGACATGATTTCCACCTTCAGCGACATCGAGGAAGGCTTCCGCGAGATTACCGATGCCCAGAACCGGGTGACGCTGGCCCAGCAGGGCGAGGGCACCAACTCTGCCAAGCGTATCAAGGAGAACATGCAGTTCATCCAGCAAACAATGCGCCAGAACAAGGAACTCATCAACAAACTCAAGCAGCAGCTGCGCGAGAGCAGCTTCAAGGGCGACCAGCTGAAGAAGCTCATCGAGAACATGCAGAAACAGATGGAGGAGAAGGAAGCCCAGATGCAGGCTCTGCGCGAGGAACTCGACAAGAAGGACATCCATATCGCCGAGCTCGATGAGACGGTGGCCAACCTGACCAACGATGTCAACCAGCTGACAGAGGAGACCACCCAGAAGTCGCAGACCATCAGCGCCCAGGATAAGGACCTGCATACTGCCTGGTTCGTCTTTGGCACCAAGAAGGAGCTGAAGGAACAGCGCATCCTGGACGACGGTGAGGTGCTGCGCTCGAACTTCAACAAGGACTACTTCACCAAGATCGACTACCGCATCGACAAGGAAATCAAGTTCTACAGCAAGTCGGCCAAGATGCTCACGGCTCACCCCTCAAGCTCCTATACCCTGCAGCGTGATGCCAACAAGCAGTACGTGCTCCGCATCACCAATCCCGACCTCTTCTGGTCTACCAGCAAGTATCTCGTGGTGGAGGTGAAGTAAATCTCCCACCTTATTATAAATGTATAAATGCCTCCCGAAGTCCGATGTGTTTCGGGAGGCATTGTTGTGCGTAAGCCCCATTCGGAGATTTCACTTTCTGCCTTGGCGTGTCACAATTGTTCGATTTCGCCGGTGGAGAGGCCTGTTATCTCAGCAATGTCGCTGATGGGGAAGCCCTTAGCCTTCATCTTGCGTGCATTAGCAAGACGTTCTTCAGCTCTTCCTTGTTCCAGTCCTTGTTCCATTCCTTGTTCCAGTCCTTTTTTCATTCCTTGTTCCAGTCCTCGTTCCAGTCCTTCGAGCACTTTAGTCTCAAGAACGTCGTTCTGGATCATGATGTTGTTGATGTGGCGGTCGTAGGCAGTGCGCTCTGCAGGCGTCATCTGCAGATATTGCAGCTTCTTCTTGGCTTGTGCCAAGCCGGGAGTAGTGGTGCCGTCCTTGATGCGGCCGTTCTTCAGGTACTCAAGCCACTCGTCGAGTGGAGTGGTGGCCACTTTGTCGAACTCGTTGACGCGGATGATGTAGTATTCTGGGAAGATGCTCGTGGGCGTCACCATGCGTATGGTGTCCTTGTCGCGCTGGTTCACTATCAGCTCGTCGTTGGTGTGGATGCCGAAGAACTGGTTCTGCCCGTGATACACATAGTCGGAACCCTTGCCCAGGTCGAAGTAGACGATGCTGATGGAGTACACCTTCTTCACCTGGTTGTACTTGTCGCCTAGGTCGATGTGTTCGGTGATGGTCTTTGCCACACCGTATAGGATGCGCTGCAGGTAGTAGAGCTCGCGTGTCTGCTGGATCTCGACGATGATGATTTCGTCCTTGGAGTTCTTGGCCTTGATATCGACGCGGTTGAACTTGTCGTTCTCGTCCTCCTGGTTGCCCTCGCTTTCAAGTATCTCCACAATCTTGACCTGTTCGCCGAGCAGCACGGTCAACAGTCCTTCGACAACGTCGAAGTTAGCCTTGTTGCGCAGCATGCGTTTCATCGCCCAGTCAAATCGTATGTATCTCTCCATTGTCCTTCCCGTTACGGTGTTGTCTTTTCCTGTTTCCATAATACTTTGATTTGTGATTAATTCGCTGCAAAGTTAGCAATTATTTTCGAAACTGCCAAACATTTCCCTCAAAACCTATTGCTTACGGCCTTAAATCCATGTTGATGCTACGTCTATTTAACTTTTATTCTCCATATCCATCGCCTCCTTCCCCGAATCTATGTGCTTCTTACAGGGGGGCTGCGGATGATACCCTTCTGCAGTCGCTTGATGTCGAAGGTTGCGAAGCCCTCGCCCCACAGTTCTACGCGGCGCTGCCACCAGAGCCGTGCGCGGAGCCCCAGTCAGGTTCTTCTCCGTAGTGACGATGATGAGCGTGTCCGTGCCCCCCGTGCCGCTCTCCTTCTTGACCTTGAGCCACGTGGCATCGGTCGTGGCCGTCCAGGCACCGCCGGTGTGGAAGAGCATCACAGCCACCTGACGGGGCACGGAATACATCTCCACGGGGCCGTCGCTCGACAGACGCACGCCGCCCACCTCGTCCTTCAGGCATCCCGCCAGCAGGCTCAACGCCAGCAGCAGGCACACTATCATTGCACTTTTCTTCATAAACAGTTGCAAAAGTACGGTTTTTATTCGAAACCGCCAAATATTGCGCAAAAAAGTAACGGCTCCCGATACACACAGGTACCGGGAGCCGCTGTTTAGGATGTTGTCAGTACTTTATTCTCCGGGAAGCTTCTCCAGCGTCAGGACGTCATTGTACTCGCCGAAGCTACCGGCATCCACCGTCCAGCGGAATACGAATGTGAACTGCTTCTTATCCTTGTCGAAGCTACTGCCGCGGTCGGTCACACTGACCATGCCGTATTTGGAATGCACGTAACCTGTCTGCACCTTCGAGGGATACATCGTCACGTTAGAGCCACTGGGCGAGAAGGCAATGCCGTAGCCCTCGTACCAGTTGTCTACGATGCGGTAGCGGTTGCCAATCTCAGAGTACTCCACCTCAACGGGCCACTCATCCTGGAAGAAGTCGCAATAATAGGTACCGTCGCAAAGGTAATGGTAGTCGAGGCCGGCGAACTCAGTATTCTGCATGGTCTTGTTGCTGCCATTGACGGCCACCACAGAGACCGTATACACGCCCTTCAGACCGGTGATGTAGACATCCTGCTCTGAAGCACCGGAAATCTGGTCGAGCTTCGTTCCGTTCGACACCACGTATTCGGCATACTGCTCGTCGCTCATGCCGCGAGCCTCTTTGTCGGCGGTCAGCTCGGCCAGATAGTAGGCCGACTGTGTGGCCGAATTGGCTGCCACGCGGATGAAGCAATCGTTGTCGGGGTTGTAGTCGCCGCTGGAAGCAAACTGGTAGAGTGTTGCCACGGGCTTACTATCGCCGCCAGGCTCGGTGCCGCTCTCTTCCTTACAGCTCATGAAGGCCAGTCCGACAAAGAGCACCGTCATAACGCTTTCAAAATATCTTTTCATACGTCTTTACTAATTTAAATAGTTACACACACTTTAACTTATTCCCAGGTGAAGGGGTCAGAGTTGCCCACAGGTGCCACCGGCGTAGGATTGTTCGTGCAGGCAGAGTTGTTGTTGGTCTCCGACTGAACGATACACAGGTTCATCCACTGTGGAACGCTCTGCTGGTTCCACTGGTAGCCATCCAGGTGGTTCGTACCCTCGTAGCTGCGGATGATGCCCTTCTCGAGGCGCTTCACGTCGAACGTTGCGAAGCCCTCGCCCCACAGCTCTACGCGGCGCTGCCACCACACCTCGTTGCGGAACCTGCCGGTAGAGGTGTTGTAGTAGGCCTCGTTGTGAGTGCCGTACTCGTAGTTCTCGTCGCGGGTCTTGGCAAACTCGGTGAGCAGCTGGATGCCGCGTGCCTCGTCCTGCATACCGGCAGCCTCGGCCTCGATGAGCTTCATCTCCTCGACACGCATCAGGGGCACTGCCACGGTGAAGGCGGTGTACTGGTTGAGGTGCTCGCCATCCTTCGGACGGAACTTCAGCTCGATGCAGCCCAGCGATGCGCGGGCCGACACGTTGTAACCCGTGGCAAACACGCCTGCGGGGTCGTCGGTATAGGGCTCCAGGGCTTCCAAAATCTCGGCCTTGGTCTCCATCTCGTCGAGAGCCGGGTCAATCCAGCACATACGGCGGAAGTCGGTCTCGGGAATGGTGCTGAACAGGTGGGCGTCGATACGCTTCGGGCCTACATAGTTGGCAGAGTAGCCGCACTCAGAACCACTCACCTCTACAATCATCTGCGAACCCCAGCTGGAGTCGGCGTCGTTCTCGGTGATGTTGGGGTCGGTAGATCGGTAGGTCAGTCCGAACATCCACGAGTCGTTGGGCTTGTTGAAGCCCTCGGTCTTCGAGAGATACTGATCTGCGGTCATCACGGTGTAGCCCTGCTGTGCCAGCTTGGCATACTTCTCGGCGTTGGCCCAATCCTCCATAGTCAGATAGGCGCGGGCCTTCAAGCCGTAGACCACGCTCTGGTCGGGCGTGAACTTGTCGGCACGCTTATATCCGGCAAGCAGCGTCTCGGCCTTGTCCAGGTCGGAGAGGATGAACTCAAACATCTCCTTGTTGGTGGCACGGGGATTCTCGGTAGACTCTGCCAGTCCGAGCGTCTCGCGCACGATGGGCACCGTCTCGGCATTCTGGTTCCTGGCGTAGGTCTCAGGAGCATACATACGGGCCAGGTCCATGTAGAACATGGCGCGCATGGCGTAGGCGATACCAGCACCGGTGGCATGCTCCTCGTCGGGTTCGGCACCGGCCAGGTCGAGCACCGTGTTACAGTTCTTGATCCAGCCGTAGTAGTAGGTCCAGGGCAGCTGGCAGACAGCATAGGTCGGGCCGAGGCCTGTACCTGATGTGTACCAGGTGGTGTACCACTCCGAGCCGCTGGTCTCAGCGGCGATGTCGTTACCCATCACGTCGCGCTGCAGGAAGAACGAGGGATAGCCGAAGTCCCAGGGATAGTGTGAACTGCCGCCATAGGTGAAGTCGCCATTGAGCGAGCTGGTGATGGAGGCAACGAAATTCTCGAAGGCCCCGGGAGCGGCAGCGGCCTGATCCCTGGTGACCGTGCTCGACTGCGGGTCAATCTCTTTGATGCAGCTGTTCAGGGTCGTGACGGTGGTCAGAGCCAGGGCTGCCATATATACTATTGATTTTTTCATATTCTTTATTCTCCTTAATGTTTCTGATTAACCTTATTAGAATGACACCTGGATACCACCCATGATAGTACGCATCAGTGAGTAAGAAGCGAGCGACTCGGTGGAACCGTAGTCGTAGCGGGGGTCGAGACCCTTGCGGGCACTCCAGAAGCCGAGGTTCTCACCCGTGGCGTAGACGCGCAGCTTCTCCACGCCGATGCCCTTGAGCAGGCTCTTCGGCAGGGTGTAGCCCACGGAGAACGACTGGAAGTTCAGGTAGGCAGCGCTGGCCAGGAAGCGGTCGCAGGTGGCCACGGTGTACTGGTCGCCGAACTGGAAGCGGGGGATGTCGCTCTGCGTGTTGTTGGGCGTCCACGACTTCAGCAGGTCCTTGTGGAAGGCCGAGCCGGCATCGCCGTTGTCCACCCAGTTGCTCATGAAGTTGGCGTACTGGCGGTCGTAAATCTTACCACCAATCTGGTAGTCGAAGTTCACGTTCACGTCGAAGCCGTAGAGCACGAGGGTCGTTCCGAATCCACCGTAGGCCTTCGGCAGCATCGACTCGCCGGCATAGCGGGTGGCCTCACCGATCTGGGTGGTAGTGCCGCTCTTCTTCTGGCCGGCCTTCGAGGTGTTGTTGGCAGTCACCTTGCCACCCAGGGGCGAGAGGTCCTCGTCGTACCAGTAGAGGGCCTCACCCTTGTCGTTCACGCCGGCATAGCTGTACATGAAGGGGCAATAGAGCGAGCCGCCCTCCTCGTACCACATCTGCACGGCACCGTTGGTGGCACCCGAGCTGACGGGAATCCAGGTTTCGGCGAAACCGCCGTTCACCTTGATCTTCGACTCAGGCAGCTTGAGGATCTTCTCCTTGTTGTGCGAGATGTTGAAGTTCACGCTCCATGTGACATTCTTCGAGCGGATGATGTCGGCATTCAGGGTCAGCTCGACACCCGTGCTGCGCTTGTCGCCGATGTTGCCGTAGTAGCCGCGGGCACCTGTAGACTCAGGCACTGACAGCCAGAAGAGCAGGTCGGTGGTCTTCTTGTTATAGAACTCGATGGTACCGGTCAGGCGGTTCTTGAACAGACCGAAGTCGAGACCGATGTTGAGCGAAGTGGTGGTCTCCCAGGTGATGTCCTTGTTACCGAAGCGATAGAACGAGGGAGTCATCTGTGTAGGCGACGAGGGCGACAGCGAGTACAGGTCGGTATAGGCCCAATTGCCGATACCGTCGTTACCCACCTGTCCGAGCGACACCTTCAGCTTCAGCTGGTCGAGCCAGCCCTTGGTGGTCTCCATGAAGCGCTCCTTCGAGATCATCCAGGCAGCACCGAAGCTCCAGAACGAACCCCAGCGGTTGTCCTTGGCGAAGCGGCTCGAAGCGTCGCGACGGTAGGAAGCGTCGGCGAAGTACTTCTCGTCGAAGTTATAGAGCACGCGGCCGAACCAGCCCTCCACGTTGTACTCAGAGGTATAGGAACTCGACTTGTACTGGAAGTTGGCGGCGGCGTCGATTTCCTTGATGTCGGGAGTGAACAGGCCCTGACCGGTAGCAGACAGATAGGTGGTCTTCGTGTCGTACCACTCATGTCCGAGCACGGCCGAGAGGCTGTGCAGGCCGAAGGCCTTGTTGAAGTTCAGCGTCTGTACGTGGTTCTGGCGATAGGTGTCCGTCTGGCTCTTGCCGATCTCACCGTTCACGCCCACCTTCGGGCCGTAGAGCTGGCTCTCGTAGTCGGAGTAGTTGGTGTGGCCCCAGGTGATGTTGCTCGTGGCGTTGAAGCGCAGCCAGTCGGTGAACTTCACATCGACGTTGCCCGTGGCGTTCAGCTGGTTGCCCTTGCTGTTCACGTCGTTGTAGAGGTTGCTGCCCAGGGGGTTACCGGTCTGCAGGAATGCACGGGGATTGGGATAGTCAGTGCCGGGACGTCCGTAGTCGAACTGTGGATTGCCGTTGGCATCGGTACGGATGACGGGCTGACCCGTAGCGGGGTCGATCACGCGCACGTAGATAGGATAGATCGGGGCGATACGAGTGGTGTAGTAGCTCAGGTTGGTAGAGCCGAGCTGATACTCGTCGTTGTTCGGGTTACTGATGGTCTTGCTGTGGGTGTAGCCGATGTTGGCACCTACGCGCAGCCACTTGGTCAGGTCGTAGTTGGCCTTCAGGCGGGCAGTGAAACGGTCGAAGCTGGAGTTGTCGATGATACCGTCCTCGTTCAGATAGGCAGCCGAGATGTAGTAGTCGCTCTTCTCCGTACCGCCGCTGGCGTTCACCTCGTACTCCTGGCGGAAGCCCCTCTTATAGGCAGCGTCGGTCCAGTCGTCGGGCTGATAGTAGTAGGTCTCGCCGTTGGGGCCTTCCTGACGGTAGCCCAGCGTGGCGGCAGGATTCAGCTTGCCGTCCATGCCCACGAGCTGCTGGCCGTCGGGCACGGTGAACACCTGGTAGCCCAGGGCGGCTATCATACCCGTGTTGGCATTGGCATTAGCCGTAGCGGCGTCCTGGCCCAGGGCATTGTGGTAGTAGTTGTACATCTGGGCGTAGGCCATCTCGTAGTACTGGCCGGGGTCGGTCACCTTGTCGTACTCCTGCACGGCACGGCTGTTGGCACCCCAGCGCAGGTTCACGTTGATGCGCGGGGCCTGCTTGCTACCCTTCTTGGTGGTGATCAGGATCACGCCGGCGGCACCACGGGCACCGTACAGGGCAGCCGAGGCGGCATCCTTCAGCACGCTCACCGACTCGATGTCCTCCTGCGAGATGTTGCTCAGCGAGGCAGCGTAAGGAGCGCCGTCGACGATGACCAGTGGCTCGGTATTGGCATACATAGAGGCAATACCACGGATGTTGATGTTACCGGCACCGCTACCAGGGGCTCCGGAGCCACCACGGATCTGAAGTCCGGGCACCGAACCCACCAGGGCGTTGGCCACGTTGGTCGTCACGTGCTGGTCGAGCTTCTCCGAGCCCACCATCGTGGCAGAACCGGTGAAGGCCGACTTCTTCTGCTGACCGAAGGCGACGACCACCACCTCGTCGACCATCTTGGCATCGCTCTTCAGGAATACGCGCATACCGTTCTTGGCGGTCACCGTCTGGCCCTCAAAGCCCAGATAGGTAATCTCAAGCTGGTTCTTACCTGCGGGGAGGGCAATGTTGAACCGTCCGTTCACGTCAGTCAACATACCGGTACTCGTACCTACCACCTTGACGGCGGCGCCGATAATCGGCTGACCGTCTTCCTGTGAGAGTACAGTACCAGAAACCTTTGTCTGTGCCAGCGCACTTCCTACGCAAAGGAGGAGGCTGACCATAAACATCGTTAGTCTTTCTTTCATAAAATCTCTCTCTTTAGTTAATATTAAATAGTGTTAAATATCTGTTCGCGTACATTATTATAATATAAGCACCTCTCGCGGGGAGGTATGCCGATTGCCCAGTTTAGGGCCTTACAATAACAATCACCTTAATAACGTCATTTAATGTGTAATACATTAACTAATTTCGAAAAGAGCAACACCATGGGAATTACTATCAAATTCGAATTCCATCTTCACATCAGCCGTGTGGAGAAAGGAATGCAATCATCAAAGCAACAAACAGACTCTACTATGAACGAAAAAGGGTTCCTCGCAACGGCCAAGGGAATCGCAGAAAAACTGCGCCCTACGTTAAGTCCCTCGACAATCAAAAATTACCTGACGGCCCTTCGCTCACTGAAGGATTACCTTGGCGGGGAGATAGCCATCAAACAACTTGACAATCAGACTTTCAAGGGCTTTGAGAAATGGCTGTTGCAGCGGAAAGTCTGCCTGAACACTATCTCATGCTATATGCGTTCACTTCGTTCTCTGTTTCGAAAAGTGAAAGGCGAAGCCGACAGCGAAGCGTTCAGCAGTGTCTATACAGGGAAGGCAAAGACTGAAAAACGTGCGATCGAGGCATCCGACATTATCCGATTGAAATCCATAAGCCTGAAACCTGGTTCGTCGTTATGCCAGGCACGCGATATGTTCCTTTTCAGTTTCTACGCCTTGGGCATGCCTTTTGTAGATATGGCTTTCCTGCGAAAGTCGCAGATTAACAGCGAACGGTTGGTATACCTAAGGCACAAGACTGGCCAACGGATTTCTGTGCGCCTGGAACCCTGCATGACAGAAATCATCAGGCGATATCAGACGGATCATAGTGAGTATGTGTTCCCCATCATCGATTCCAACGACCCTTATAAGGCTTATAAGGAGTATCATCAGAAACTCGTAGGTTACAACCGCGCCCTGAAATCACTGGGCAAGAAGGCGGGTATCTCTGCAAATCTGACATCCTACACCCCCAGACACACATGGGCAAGCCTGGCTTATAGCAGCAACGTAGACTTGCCCGTCATCTCGAAAGCGTTAGGCCACACCAATCCACAGACCACAATGACTTATATACGACAAATCAACGATGCCAGACTGGAGGATGCCAATCATGGCATTTTGGAACGGTTGTCACACCATATATAAACAAAAACAATCCGCACATCTCACACATCTGCTATAACTGTCTGACACACAGACGGGTTCAGGGCAAGGTATCTCGCATTTACCTCGCATTTACCTCGCATTTACCTCGCATTTACCTCGCAACAGACACGTTTTTGGGGTGAAAATGGGGGCTTCGAGAGGGTTTTGGATAGCCTAAACACCATCGGGAGCAGGTCTCAAAGGAGGCTATAGAGGTTTCCCGCTCTTAAATTCTCTCGAGAATTCAGAGGTTTAAAGGCACTAAAGGTATAGTTTAGAGCCTACTTCCGTGTGAATTCTCTAGAGAATTCAGTCGTCCGGAGGCTCCTGTCGCCGAAAAAGCACGTTGTAACGACCGACTTTAGACTATCCAAAGCAGAGAAGAAGCCCCTCGAACAGCCTGAAATAGCAGAAAAGAGGCTCCCGAATGGCCTGAAATGGGGCGGAAATGATGGCTGCTGCGAGGTAAATGCGAGGTAAATGCGAGATACCCTGCCATGAACCCATCTGTGTTTCAGACAGTTATAGCAGATGTGCGAGATGTGCGGGTTATTTTTCTTATATATATAGTGATGGCACCTTACAGGACAGTTCCGTTTTGTCAGTTTTGCAGGTGAAAGGGGGGCGGAAATAACAAAGTGTCACTGAAACATATTTTAAACTTTCGGATTGATATAAATCAAGCCAAAGGAAGGGATAAGTTAAAAAATCGTGTTGAATTGTATCTTTTTTATAAAATTATTCGTTTTTTAGGAATATAAGCATTATTTTTGCAGACCAATATGGACAGTAATGCCCAAAATCGGCATACCTCCCCGCGAGAGGTGCTTATATTATAATAACGTACGCGAACATAATTTTATTAAGTATTTAACACTATTTTAATATTAACTAAAGAGAGAGATTTTATGAAAGAAAGACTAACGATGTTGATGGTCAGCCTCCTCCTCTGTGTAGGAAGTGCGCTGGCACAGACAAAGGTTTCTGGTACGGTGCTCTCACAGGAAGACGGTCAGCCCATCATCGGCGCTGCCGTGAAAGTGGACGGCACCAATACCGGTATGTTGACTGACGTTAACGGTCGCTTCTCGCTGACCTTGCCTGAGGGTAAGAACCAGATTACGGTGTCGTATCTGGGCTTCGAGTCGAAGACGGTGGCTGCCAAGAACGGCATGCGCGTGTTCCTCAAGAGCGATGCTGCAGCCCTCGACGAGGTGGTGGTTGTCGCCTACGGTACAGCCAAGAAGTCGTCGTTCACGGGTTCGGCTCAGAACGTAAACAGTGAGAAACTGGAGCTACGTCCTATCACAAATGTTACCAAAGGACTTGAAGGTAACGTCTCTGGTGTTCAGATGTCTTCGGCATCTGGCCAGCCCGGTTCAGATCCGGCAATCCGCATTCGTGGTTATGGCTCAATTAATGCCAGTTCAAGCCCGCTCTACGTAGTAGACGGCATCCCGTACGATGGCGCTATCAGTTCGTTGAACCCCAGCGATATCGAGTCGATGACCGTGCTGAAGGATGCCTCGGCCGGTGCCCTGTATGGTGCCCGTGGTGCCAACGGCGTCATCATGATTACCACTAAGAAGGGTAAGGAAGGCAAGGCTCAGGTGACATGGCGCTCTACTGCCGGTTGGTCAAGCCGTGCCCTGCCGCGCTACGATCTGGTTAACCAGAAGGACTTCGTGCAGCTCACTTACGAGGCACTGCGCAATGAGGGTGTCTTCAACAACGGTTTGAGCTGGGCCGACGGTGAGGCATACGGCCGCAGTCAGCTGTCTGCTAATCTTGGCGGCGAGGCCTACAACCCCTTCAAGAACTACACGTGGGACCAGATCATCGATCCATCTACCGGCATGGTTCGTCCTGATGCCACAGCTGCTTGGAATGAGGACTGGCTCGATGCCGTTAAACGCAACAGTGCTTTCCGCCATGAGCATCAGCTGAGTGTCAATGGCGGTACCGACAAGACTAAGTACATGTTGAGTCTTGGCTATCTTAACGAAGAAGGATTGCTACAGACCACAGCCTTCCAGCGCTATACGGCCCGTGTCAATGTGGATACCAAGGTGACCGACTGGTTCTCAGCCAATCTGAGCACCAACCTGGCCCATTCTATCTCAAACTTCAGCGACTATGACGGCAGTTCTACATCCAACGTGTGGTACTCGGCTCAGTTCGTATCGCCCCTGTTCCCGATGTACGTCAAGGATGCCAATGGTAACAGCGTGCTCGACGAGAATGGCAATCCCATGCTCGACTATGGTGACAACGCCACGAAGCGCCCCGGCTCCTACAACGACTACAACCCCCTGGGAGGCCTGGTGGACGACAAGGCCGAGAACAAGCGCGACGCTGCCGGTCTGCGTGCCGGTATCGTACTTGGCACTGATGAAGCTAAAGCCGGATGGCTGCAGGGCATCAAACTCTCTGTGAACTTCGGTATGGACTACAACAGCCGTTTCCGCATGCGCTATATGAACATGTATCATGGCAACCAGGCTACTGCCGGCGGTCTGCTGCAGAAGTACAACTATCGCACTCAGAGCTACACCTTCAACCAGCTGCTTACCTGGAACCGCCAGTTCGGCAAGCATAATGTCGACGTAATGGCTGGCCATGAGTTCTATGCCTACAAGATGGAGTACCTGACAGCCGGTAAGACCAACCTCGTCGATGGTATCTACGAGCTGGCACCTGCTGCCAACATGTACGAGGCAAACTCCTATACGGACAACTACCGCATCAACTCGTTCCTGAGCCGCGTTAACTATAACTATGACGACAAGTACTATCTGTCGGCTTCTCTGCGTGCTGATGCCTCTTCTCGTTTCTACAAGGAGAACTGGACTGGCACGTTCTGGTCAATTGGTGGTAACTGGCGTATCTCCAAGGAGAACTTTATGAAGAATGTGAAGTGGATCAACAACCTCTCGCTGAAGGTGTCATACGGTGAGCAGGGAAATGATGATATTCTCGATAGTGAAGGCTATTCCAGCTATTATCTGTGGCAGAGCCTCTACGCTCTGGGATGGAACAACGGTAACAACATCGGTGCCGTAGTTTCTACCCTGGAGACAAAAGACCTCTCCTGGGAGAAGAACAAGAACCTGAACATCGGCCTGGAGGGTACCCTGCTCGACAATCTGCTCCGCTTCAGCGTTGAATACTACAATAAGAAGACCACCGACATGCTGCTGAACTACCCGATGGCTCTGTCGACCGGCTTCTCAGGCTATAATGCCAATGTGGGTGACATGCGTAACACAGGTCTGGAGGCAGAAATCACAGTCTCTCCCTTCCGTCACGGCGACTTCCACTGGGATATCACTCTGATGGGTTCTACCGTCAGCAACAAGGTGCTGAAACTCACTTCCGAGAGTCCCGAGATTGTCAGTGGTGTACGTGTATACAAGGAGGGACTGCCTATCCGCACCTATTATGTATCAAAGAGCGCAGGTGTTGACCCCGCTACTGGCGCACAACTCTATTGGGCATACGAGAAAGACGACGAAGGCAATATGAAGCCCGGTACCGAGTACATCACATCCGACTACTCTGTAGCCAATGCTTGCAAGTACTATATGGACAGCCGTATTCCCGACCTCTACGGTAGCCTTGCCACCAACCTGAGCTATAAGGGTATAGACCTGTCTGTCCTGACGACCTACTCTATCGGCGGCCACGTCTACGACGGTCTGTATTCCAGTGCTATGAACGTGGCATACGCCACTGACACATGGCACACCAACTCGCTGCGCCGCTGGCAGAAGCCTGGCGACATCACCGACGTGCCCCGCATCGAGATCAACGCTCGCCGTGCTTCCTATCTGGACCGCTATCTTGTTGACGCTTCTTACTTCGCCATCAAGAACATCACCCTCGGCTACACACTGCCTAAGACATGGATGGCTAAGGCTGGTCTGAGCAACGTTCGCGTATTCGCATCTGTCGACAACCTCGCCCTGTTCACTCATCTGGACGGTATGGATCCCCAGTACAACTTCTCGGGTAGTACCGACTATTCTTATGTCCCCAACAAGACATGGACGCTGGGTCTCGAGGTTAAATTCTAATCATAGGAATAGAACAAAAATATAAAACGTAGAAGATATGAAAAGAATATTCAAATATACATTCGTTGGACTGCTTGCCGGCAGCATGGTCTTGACGACCTCTTGCTCAAAGGACCTTATCGAGACATCGCCTACACAGTCAATGTCCGGACAGGGCCTGCTGGCCAATGGTAATGCAGCACTGGTAGCCCTGAACGGTATCTATCGCGAGATGTACACTGCCGGATGGTCTACGGGGGGCAATACCCACCAGTGCTTCGGTATCACTGCCTACAACCTGGGTGCCGAGGTGATGGGCGAGGATCACATCATGGGCGCTGCCGGATCCGGCTGGTTCTGGTATGACGCACTCTATAACGTGAAGTCGCGTTACGCATCTGACTCCTGGCGCAGCTACGACCTCTGGTATGCCTACTACAACTGGATTGCAAACGCCAACTATATCATCGCTGCCGAAGAGACCATGGGCGGAACTTCAGATGAGAAGAACTACGCCATCGGTCAGGCTTATGCCATCCGTGCCTACAGCTACTTCATGCTGTCGCAGTGGTTTGCCCGTACGTATAAGGGACATGAGAACGAGAAGTGCGTGCCCATCTATACCGAACCCACTACTCCAGAAACCAAGGGACAGCCGCGTGCTACCATCGCAGAGGTCTACACTCAGATTGACAGCGATATCGAGAAGGCCGTTAGCCTGCTTAATGGCATTGATCAGCAGAACCCCTCTCACATCGGCTACGCCGTAGCCCTTGGTCTGCAGGCCCGTATCGCCCTTGTCGAGAATGACTGGCAGACGGCCAAGACTGCTGCCAAGGCTGCCATCGCTGCCAGTGGCTGCAGTGTGTTGCCAACAGCCTCTTTCAAGGGCATGAACAATGTTGCAGCGTCGAATGTCATGTGGGGTGCCGGCATTATCGCCGACCAGGTTGGTATGTACGCCAGCTTCTTCTCTCACATGGACTTCGAGGCCAACAAGTATGGCACTTCTGCCCCCAAGTGCATCAACAAGGAGCTCTATGCCAAGATGAATCCCACGGATACCCGCCGCGACTGGTGGGTTAGCGGTGTCAGCAGCGCCGGACTCGTACAGGAGAAGTTCAAGTTCACCGATGTTCCTACATGGATGGGCGACTATATCTTCATGCGTGTCGAGGAGATGTATCTCACCGCCGCCGAGGCAGAGTGCCGTCTGGGCGAAGAGGATGCAGCCAAGGCCGACCTGATGGCCGTGATGGAGCAGCGCGATCCTGACTATACCTGCGACAAGACGGGTACAGCCCTCGGCGCCACATCGGCTACTGCCGACGAGACAGGCTCACTGCTTGAGGAGATTCTCATCCAGCGCCGTATCGAACTCTGGGGCGAGGACGGACGTATGTTCACGCTGAAGCGCCTGAAGCAGGGCTTCCGCCGTACAGCCGACCAGGGATGGCCTGCAGCCGCTCTGCTGGCTACGCGTCCTACAGACGATCCTGAGGCTTACATGAACGTGCTTACCATCCCGCAGGCTGAGTTCGACGGAAACGAGAACATGACGCTCGATAACGATCAGAACCCTGAAGGTGACTATGTTAAATGATTATAAACCCCTCAATTTAACAGTAAACGATTATGAGAATAAATAAGAAGATTTTCGGTTTGGCAATTATAGCTGCTGCCCTTTTCAGCTCTTGTAACAAGGACAACGAGGGTGCTGTCTATGATGGTCAGGGAAGCAATGCGGGTGTATCATTCACCGCTTCTACTCTTTCAAATGTAGAGGTTCCGGCATCTAATCCCGTATTCGACGTAGAGATTGTTCGTGGCAACACATCAGCTGCTGCGACTGGTTCGCTCACTGCTACGCTTAAGGTTGGCGACGATGAGATTCCTGGTGTAACCGTAACCGGCTATAGTTTCGCCGCTGGCGAGAACTCCACCACTGTGAAGGTGGATATCTCTCCCCTGGAGGTTGGCGTGGTTGGAAACCTCACACTGGCGGTTAGCGATGCCGATGCTTCCGTAGGCGGCGTGAAGTCTGCAACAATGAAGTGCTCGAAGGCTTACGAGTGGGTATCGTTGGGCAATGGTACCTTCATCGACAACTTCTTCGGCATGGAGAGCGAGCCTGAGATTATGAAGGCCCAAGGCTTCGACCGCTATCGCGTGATGGCTCCCTGCGAGGCTTACCGCACAAGTCCTGCTGCTGCAGAAGACACATGGGTAGCCACTTGGTCGGCTCCTTACATTGAACTCTGGGTTGAAGACGGACTGGTATTCTGGGATGAGTGGTTCACCGGCCAGAACTATGACGGTGACAAGGGCAGTCCTATCTATGCTTACCATCCTTCTGCCCGCGATCTCAATGATCCAGAGCTCTGGCAGCACAGTAAGTTCCTCGACGAGAAGACCATCCAGCTGGCTCCCTACTACTACATCAATGGAGTAGGTGGCTGGAACAACACTCAGGATGATGGTGTCGTAATCATTACGCTTCCATAATAGAAAGCGGCGTTTAGAAAAGATGCCGGACACGGATAATCCTTGCCCGGCATCTTTTGTTTATAAGATCGTACAATGAAACATATTTACCTCATATTTATTATGCTATTGCAGACGCTCGCGGCAAACAGTATTCCTGCAAGGCCGGGGCAGTGGAAGATTCTGACCCTGGCTGATGGCTCGCAAGTGAAAGCCGAACTGAAGGGCGATGAGTTTGCTCACTACTGGATCAGTGAAGACGGCACTTGTTTTGCCGAAACAGAGAAGCCCGGCATCTATAAGGCTGCCCTGCTGAGCACTCTGATAGCCAGATCAGAAAAGAAACGAAGCCAAAGAGCTGAATACCATGCTAGAAACCGGACAAGAACAGTTAGCGGTAATACCCATGAACCGTATGTCGGCAAGAAAAAGGGACTGATACTCCTGGTTGATTTCCAGAACAAGAAATTCCTAGACGACCATACGCCAGCATTGTATAATGATATAATGAACAAGGTGGGTTTTACGAGCGACCTGGGTTTCAAGGGCAGCGTAAAGGACTACTTCCTGCATCAGAGCTACGGCCAGTTCGAACTCGACTTTGACGTGATAGGTCCGTTGACCATGCCGAGGACCTATGGCTATTATGGTGCCAATACACAAGGCAATGACACCAATCCCGGCTTGATGGTTGCCACTGCCTGCGAGATGGCTGATGAGCTGGTGGACTATCACGACTATGACTGGGATGGTGATGGCGAGGTAGACCAGGTGTTCGTGATATATGCGGGGCTTGGCGAAGCAGCGGGAGGCGATGTAAATACCATCTGGCCCCATGAGTGGCATCTGCAAAGCAATGACTATGGCAAGACACTTACACTCGACGGCGTAGTGATTGACACCTATGCCTGTGGCCCGGAACTCATTCAGCGAGGTTATGCTGAAAGCTCCATCGGCATAGAGGGCATCGGTACCATCTGCCATGAATTCTCCCACTGTCTGGGATTGCCCGACATGTACGATACCGGAGGCGGCAACTATGGTATGTACAAATGGGACCTGATGTCGTCAGGGAGCTATAACGGCAACAGTTTCTCGCCAGCCGCCTATACCAGCTATGAGCGCATGTACTGTGGATGGAAGCAACCGATAGTATTGGAGAATGACACCGTCATCACCGACATGAAAGCCATTGACGAAGGAGGCGACTTCTTTATTATCTATAATGACGCAGCTCCCGACGAGTACTATCTGCTTGAGAACCGCCAGCAGAGAGGATGGGATTCCGGAATACCGGGAAGTGGCTTGCTGGTGCTGCACGTCGACTTCGATAGCGAGTTGTGGATGTATAATCTGGTTAACAATACAACGGCGTATGAGGGCTACAATAGCCATCAGCGCTGCACAGTGATACCTGCTGACAATAACCTGGCTACAACTGATGCTGCCGGGGATGTATTTCCCTATGGCGAGAAAGATAGCCTTACCAACAAGTCGCTGCCGAGAGCTGAGTTGTATAATCTCAACCCCGACGGCATACACTATACCAGTAAGCCCATTACCCAGATCAAGCAGTCTGAAGGTGTAATCTCTTTCAAATTCGAGAATAAGGTCGTTAACAGAACGCCCTCGGCCATCAGACAGACAACTGTAATGGGTAGAAGTGACAGGCCACTCGTCTACGACCTTCTTGGCCGCAGTATTGGTACTGATTTGAAAGCCTTGCCGAAGGGCATCTATATCATCGACGGAAAGAAAACCGTCATCAAGTAAATGCCTAAAAAGAAAGCCTCCCGAAGACCTTGCAGCTTCGGGAGGCTAACTTTTGCTGCATAAGTTTGGAGGTTTGGAAAATTGTTTGTATCTTTGCGCCGTTAATTCCGATTATCAGGAATGAAGAAAAGTGCTATGATAGTGTGCGTCCTGCTGGTGGTGAGCCTGCTGGCAGGGTGTCTGAAGGATGAGGTAGGTGGCGTCCGACTGGTTACCGATTCTTCTGTCGAGGTATATTCCGTGCCGCGGCAGGTGGCTTCATTCCTGTTTCATTCAGGAGGCCCTTGGACGGCCACCGCTGATGTGCCTTGGCTGAAAGTGGTCAAGGAGAACGGCCCCGGAGGTACTGACACGCTGATCATCGTGACGACGGAGAAGAATCTGACGGGTGCTCCGCGCACGGCTCTGGTGACTGTGGAGTCAGGTGGACAGCGCGAGGTGGTGAATGTCAAGCAGAGTGAGGAGTATGCCGTCCTCGATGTCAAGGAGGTGATGGTGCCTGCTGAAGGCGGACTGCTTGACGTAAAGTTCAGGACGAACGTGGCCGACAGCTTGCAACTCTATGTATCCAGTCATCTGGCGCAGTATCTGGTTGATACGCGAGACTCTACAGCGAAAGTTCGCGGCGAGGAGAAAGTTGGTACCCTTGGCTTCCTAAAAGTATTGCCCAACGACAGCACTGGTGTTCGCTTAGGCTTATTCTTCCTCTCTATCAAAAATAGGCACGGTGGGCGTCTGGATCTGGATACACTCCTTTTCAGCCAGCCTCCTCTGCATGGCGACTCCACGAAGACGGAGTGAAGAACGGTTAGCCACGCCGACTCCTGAAGAATTCTTGCATCAGCTCCCGGCACTGCTCTTCCAGCATGCCGCCAATGGCCGTAGCTTTAGGGTGGAGGGCCCGGGGAGCATATTCGTGATACCCCCGTTTCTCATCAGCGGCGCCGTAGACGATGCGCGGAATCTGCGCCCATCCGATGGCTCCTGCACACATCACGCAGGGCTCAACGGTGACGTAGAGCGTGCAGTCCGTCAGATATTTGCCCCCTAAGGTGTTGGCAGCTGCCGTGATGGCCTGCATCTCGGCATGGGCCGTTACGTCGCAGAGAGTTTCAGTCAGGTTATGGCTGCGGGCAACTACACGGTCGTTGCATACGATAACGGCTCCGATGGGTATCTCGCCTTTCTTGAAGGCCTGGCGCGCTTCCTCCAGTGCCATTTGCATGAAGCGCTCATCTTTTTTTTGTTGTTCTTCTGCATTCATGTTGCAAAGATACATTTTTTTTCGTATCTTTGCAAGCGATTTATGGATTTTAAGATTATTCATATCGAGGAGACCGACTCCACCAATCGCTGGCTAACTACACACGGGTTCCCGACGCCGTGTGTAGTGTGGGCGGAGTATCAGACGGCAGGGCGAGGCTGTGGCACCAACTCGTGGGAGAGTGAGCGCGGCAAGAACCTGACGTTCTCCGTGCTGCTCCATCCCGCAGAGCTGCCAGCCAACAGGCAGTTCCAGATATCCATGCAGGTGTCGCTGGCACTCTGCGAAGCCCTGGGGCACCATATCGGAGACTTGAGCATCAAGTGGCCTAACGATATCTATTGGCGCAACGGCAAGATAGCCGGCATCCTGATAGAGAACCGCCTGAAGGGCAGCATTATCCGCGACAGTATCGTGGGGATAGGACTGAACGTGAATCAGCGGGAGTTCCGGAGTGATGCTCCCAATCCAGTGTCGCTCTGGCAGATTTGTGAGCACGAGACCGACAGAGAACAGTTGTTGCTCGATTTCCTCGAAGCGCTGAAGAAAAATCTTGGCCAGGACGTGAGGGCACAATACCTCTCGATGCTTTATCGTCGCAGAGGCTTTCATCCCTATACTGACAGGGATGGGGCTTTTATGGCCGAGATTGCTGACGTGGAGGATGACGGTCATCTGGTGTTGCGCGATGAGGAGGCCCGCGAGAGGCGCTACGCTTTCAAGGAAGTTTCATTTATTATATAATAAGGTATATGGCAAAGTTTAAGAGAATCCTATTGAAGTTGTCGGGCGAGAGCCTGATGGGTAAGCAGGGCTACGGTATCGATCCGGAGCGCCTAAGTGATTATGCTCGTCAGATTAAGGAAATCAGCGAGATGGGTGTAGAGATAGGTATCGTGATTGGTGGAGGTAATATCTTCCGCGGCCTTTCGGGCTCGCAGAAGGGCTTCGACCGTGTGAAGGGCGACCAGATGGGCATGTGTGCCACGGTGATCAACTCGCTGGCGCTGAGCAGTGCCCTTGGAGCAGAAGGCGTGAAGAACAAGGTGCTGACGGCTATTCGTATGGAGCCTATCGGTGAGTTCTATACCAAGTGGAAGGCCATCGAGGCTATGGAGCAGGGGTATGTGTGCATCTTCTCGGCAGGCACGGGCTCTCCTTATTTCACCACCGATACGGGCAGCAGCCTGCGTGGTATTGAGATTGAGGCCGACGTGATGCTGAAGGGTACTCGTGTGGATGGTGTCTATACGGCTGACCCGGAGAAAGATCCTACTGCAACTAAGTTTGACGAGATTACCTATAAAGAGGTGCTGGCACGTGGCCTGAAGGTGATGGACCTGACGGCTATCTGTATGTGTCAGGACAACAACCTGCCCATCTATGTGTTCAATATGGATGTGGTTGGCAACTTGAAGAAGGTGATGGAAGGCGAGCCCATTGGCACGCTGGTACACAACTAAGCTATTTCACCTCTTCGAACTCAACGTATTCACCATCGTTGCTGTCGAAGATTTTCCTGTCCTCATTGCGGTCGTCAATGATGGTCACGCCACTGCTCGTAGTCGTTCTGCGGGCAGTGTTTTTTGTTTGTTGAGTACCTCCTCCTGTTTGCTGATACTGCCGTTGACTGCGAGAACCGGAATCACTGCTCTTGAAATAATCTTCGCCGAAGGGATTTTTTTCCTTCTGCTCCTTTTGTTTCTGCTTGCGGGCGAATGTTTCTTCTGCAGCCTCACGCATCTGACGAATACCTTTGTAGGCGAAATTGACGATTACCAGCACGATAATGGCTAAGGCAATCAGGCCGAATAAGAATATGCCGATGAAAAGTTGCATATCGGTCAGTGTTAATTAGATTGTTTCTTGGTAGTAATGGCAGACAGTACAATGTACCAGGCGATGATGGCTGCCAGACCGCTGACACCCAGCAATAGCAGCAGTGGTACACACGAGAGGATAAAGATATATTTGATTTCATTGCCCTTCCAGCCCCATGTCTTGAACTTGAGGGCAAACATAGGTATTTCGCTGATGAGCAGATAGCAACTCAGCAGCATGAGCGCTATCACGCCATATATATAATAAGGTGAAGAGGCCAGCCATTCTTCGCTACCAACTATCAGTGCCCCCCAGAAGAGCGCATTGGCAGGTGTGGGCAGGCCGATAAAACCCATGGTCTGGCGCTCGTCGAGGTTGAACTTGGCCAACCGGAGTGCCGAGAAGGCGGCCATTACGAAGGCGATGTAGGGGAGAAATGAGAGGGGAGAGGTGAGAGGTGAGAGGGGAGAGGTGAGAGGGGAGAGGTGAGAGGTGAGGAAATGGAAGACGATGGCAGAGGGTGCAAAGCCGAAAGTGATGTCGTCGGCCAGGGAGTCGAGCTCTTTGCCGATAGGAGAGGAGACGTGCAGCAGGCGTGCCGTCATGCCGTCGAAGAAGTCGAACACGGCTCCAATGACGATAAACAACAGGGCTGTGTCATAGACACCGCATAGTGCCCAATAAGTAGCGATACAGCCTGAGATGAGGTTGCAGCAGGTAATCGTATTTGGGATATGCTTCTTCACTGGCTCTAAACTCTAAACTCTCAACTTAGTTTGGCTATCACTGTCTGGTCGCCTGTGGTGGGTTGGCCGATGGTAACACAGGGCTTAGCACTCAGAGGCAGGAACACATCAACTCGCGAACCCAGTTTGATGAATCCCATGTGCTCGTCAATATAGCACTCCTCGTTAGGCTTGGCATAGGTGACGATGCGGCGGGCCATGGCTCCGGCTATCTGGCGCACCAGGATATCCTCGCCATTGGGAGTGGTAATCATCACGTCGGCATGCTCATTTTCCTCGCTGGCTTTGGGGAGCCAGGCCTTGTGGTAGTTGCCATTCTGGTGATGAACGAACTTTACCTTGCCGTCGACGGGGAACCAGTTGGCATGCACGTTGAGCGGACTCATGAAGATGGAGATCATCAGGCGCTTGTCGTGGAAATACTCATTCTCCTCAGCCTCTTCCACCACTACAATCTTACCGTCGGCAGGAGCAACGACCAGTTTCTCCGTATCGCCATTGAAGTAGCGGATGGGACAACGGTAGAAATTGAGGGCCATGAGCCAGGCGGGACAGAAGATGGCTATGAAGATCCAAAAAGGGATGTGCGAGTCGAAGAGATACAAGAGCAACGAGGCTACAGACAGCAACAGACCTGCTGAAAGCAGCAGCTCGCTAGTACCCTCACGGTGAATCCTAATCTTCTTCAGTTTCTTTATCTTTTCTCCCATGTAAATTCAGTCGATTGTCTTAAATCGGGTGCAAAGGTACATAAAAATTATGAATTATGAATTAATAATTATGAATTTTTTTGGTATTCTCGATATTTCACCGTATCTTTGAACCTCAAAAAGCAGGAATGCAAACCTAAAATATGGAAGATTTCGTACATCTGCACGTACATACATACTACTCGATACTCGACGGACAGTCGAGCATCAAGAAACTTGTAGACAAAGCCATTGCCGACGGAATGAAGGGCATGGCCATCACCGACCACGGTGACATGTTCGGTATTAAGGAATTTCATGACATCTGCAACAGCGTGAACAAGGAGCGCAAGAAAAAAGGGATCGAACCCTTCAAGCCCATCTTCGGCTGTGAGATGTACGTGGCACGACGTGGTGACAAGAGCCTGAAGGAAACGAAAGAAGACCTGGGCGGCTACCACCTCATCGTGTTGGCCAAGAATGAGCATGGCTACAAAAATCTGATCAAGCTTGTCAGCAACTCCTGGGTAGACGGGTTCTACAACCGTCCGCGTACTGACCGCATGGAGCTGGAGAAGTACCACGAAGACCTGATTGTATGCTCCGCATGTATTGCTGGTGAGGTGCCGGCCAAGATCCTGAAGGGCGACATTGCCGGGGCCCGTGAGGCCATCGAGTGGCACAAGCGGCTGTGGGGCGATGACTACTATCTGGAATTGCAGCGTCACGAGGTGACCGATCCGACTATCCGAGCCAACCGCGAGACCTTCCCCCTGCAGCAACAGGCCAACAAGGTGCTCATCGAACTGGCCCGCGAATACGGCATCAAACTCATCTGTACCAATGATGCCCACTTCGTAGACCGCGACAATGCCGAGGCCCACGACCATCTGCTCTGTCTGGCCACAGGAAAGGATCTCGACGACCCCACCCGTATGCTCTACTCCAAGCAGGAGTGGTTTAAGACGCGTCAGGAGATGAACGACATCTTCAGCGACGTGCCTGAGGCCATGGCCAATACGCTGGAGATATTAAATAAGGTGGAGGTGTACGGTCTGGACAACGACCCCATCATGCCTTTCTTCCCCATACCCGAGTCGTTTGGCAAGGAGGAGGAGTGGCGCCAGAGGTTTACTGAGCAGCAGCTCTACGAGGAGTTCACCCGCGACGAGAACGGCGAGAATCCCATGTCGAGGGAGGACGGCGAGAAAAAGATCAAGAAACTGGGTGGCTACGACAAGCTGTATCGCATCAAGTTCGAGGCCGACTATCTGGCAGAACTGGCCTACAAAGGCGGCAAACAGCGTTATGCCCCAGACAAGGAATTGGTGCTGGACAAGGTAGAGGTAAAGATAGCGGAGTCGGATACTTCGTATACCATACTCCATTCTTCATTACCCAAGGAGGTGGACGACCGCATCCGTTTCGAACTGCATATCATGAAGACGATGGGTTGCCCCGGCTACTTCCTCATCGTGCAGGACTTCATCAACTCTGCCCGCGACGAACTGGGCGTGATGGTGGGCCCCGGACGTGGATCGGCTGCCGGTAGCGTGGTGGCCTATTGCCTGGGCATCACGAAGATTGACCCTCTGAAGTATGACCTGCTGTTTGAGCGTTTCCTCAATCCAGACCGTATCTCATTGCCCGATATCGATACCGACTTCGATGACGACGGTCGCGGAAAGGTGCTCAAGTGGGTGATGGACAAATACGGCCATGAGAACTGTGCCCATATCATCACCTATGCCTCGATGGCCACGAAGAACTCTATCAAGGACGTGGCCCGAGTGGAGAAACTGCCGCTTGCCATATCCAATGCACTCTGCAAGGCCATCCCCGACCGTCTGCCCGACAATGCGAAGATGAATCTGGCGAACGCCATCAAGTATGTGCCTGAGTTGCGCGATGCCGAGGCTTCCACCGATCCGCAGCTGGCCAACACCATCAAGTATGCCAAGATGCTGGAGGGAACGGTGCGCGGCACGGGTATCCACGCCTGCGGCTTCATCATCTGCCGCGACCCCATCAGCGACCATGTGCCCGTATCGACGGCTGATGATCCTGACTTCAAGGGTACGAAGACGAACTGCACACAGTACGACGGACACGTGATTGAGTCGACAGGACTTATCAAGATGGACTTCCTCGGTCTGAAGACACTCTCCGAGCTGAAGGAAGCCTGCGCTAACATCAAAAGGACACGAGGTATCGACGTAGACCTCGACACGATACCCATCGACGACCCCAAGACCTATGAACTCTACCAGCAGGGACGCACCATCGGCACCTTCCAGTTTGAGTCGGCAGGCATGCAGAAATATCTGCGTGAGCTGCATCCTACGGTCTTTGAAGACCTGATAGCCATGAACGCCCTCTATCGTCCGGGCCCCATGGACTACATCCCCTCATTTATTGCCCGAAAGAACGGACGTGAAGATATCACCTACGATATCCCCTGTATGGAGAAGTATCTGAAGGATACCTACGGCATCACCGTCTATCAGGAGCAGGTGATGCTGCTCTCGCGCCAGCTGGCCGACTTCACCCGAGGTGAGAGCGACGCCCTGCGTAAGGCGATGGGTAAGAAGAAGAAAGACATCGTAGACGCCATGAAGCCGAAGTTCATCGAGGGCGGCAAGAAGAACGGCCATGACCCGAAGGTGCTGGAGAAGATCTGGGCCGACTGGGAGAAGTTCGCCTCCTATGCCTTCAACAAGTCGCATGCTGCCTGTTATTCATGGGTGGCCTATCAGACAGCTTATCTGAAGGCCAATTATCCAGCAGAATTCATGGCCGCCATCATGACGCGCCGCCGCGACCAGATCACAGAAATCACCAAACTGATGGATGAGTGCAAGCAGATGAAGATCGATGTGCTCGGACCGGATGTCAACGAGTCGTATGAGAAATTCGGTGTGAACCATCATGGTGAGATCCGCTTCGGTCTTGGAGCCATCAAGGGCATGGGCGACTCTGCTGCCTTGGCCATCATCGATGAGCGTGAGAAGAACGGACCCTATAAGGATATCTACGACTTTGCCCAGCGCGTCAGTTTTGCCTCCGTCAACCGCAAGGCCTTTGAAAGTCTGGCACTCAGCGGTGGCTTCGACAGTTTCGGCATCCGTCGTGAGGACTACTTTGCCGTCAACGGCAAGGGCGAGACGTTCCTCGACACCTTGGTGCGCTACGGACAGCTTTACCAGCAGGAAAAGGCCGAGATGCAGAACTCGCTCTTCGGAGCCTTTGGCGACGGTGTGGAGATAGCCCAGCCGCAGCCCCCAAAGACTGATGTACGATGGAGTGACATAGAGCGACTGAACAAGGAGCGTGATCTCGTGGGAATCTATCTCTCCGCCCATCCGCTCGATGAATACAAAATCATCCTCGACAACCTCTGCAACACCCGTTGTACTGAGCTGGCAGATCGCGGCAAAGCCCTTCAGGACCGGGAGGACATCACACTGGGCGGCATCGTCACTGGCTTGCAGACACGGTTCAGTGCCAAGTCAAACAAGCCTTGGGGCATTGTCACCCTCGAGGATTTCGAAGGTTCTGGCGAACTGACCCTTTTTGGCGACGACTGGCTGGCACTCAATGGCAAGTTTATCGAGGGGGCGGCAGTCTACGTCACTGGGAAGATGCAGGCCCGCTACCGCGACTCCGACCAGAAGGAGCTGAAGGTGGCCAATGTGGAGCTGCTGCAGACGGTGAAGGAGCGTGCGGTAGACCGTATCACCATCTCGCTGGTCACCGACCCGGAGAAGTTCGACGAGCGCATCGTGGCAGAGCTCAGCGAGCTCATCAGCGAGAGTCCTGGTAAGACCAAGCTCTTCTTCCAGCTGCGCGACCCTCAGGGCAAGCATCATGTGCTGTTACGCTCGAAAGGTCACGACGTGGATGTACGCCACACGCTGATCGACTTCATCGAGAGTCATGACATGCTCGACTACAAGATCAACTGATGGCACGCTTTTTGCATACGATATGATCGAGATAGTAATAAACTAAACCCCAAAAGAATTATGGAAGTACAGATTACAAATGAGAATTTCGAGACTTTGAAAGGCGGCAGTCAGCCGTTGGTAGTTGATTTCTGGGCAACATGGTGCGGCCCCTGCCGTATGGTGGCTCCTATTATTGCCAAATTGGCAGAGAAGTACGACGGCAAGATCACCGTCGGCAAGTGCGACGTTGAGGAGAACGAGGACCTGGCCCAGGAGTTCGGCATCCGCAATATCCCCACCATCCTGTTCTTCAAGAATGGCGAGGTTGTCGACAAGCTGGTAGGTGCCGTCGCCGAGGCCAAGTTAGACGAAAAGTTCCAAGCCCTGCTCTGATCTATGGCTAGTCTTGAAGAAGAGCTCCGCATGGATGAGGAGGAGAACCAGAGGGAACTGGAATTCATCCGCAAGTTCCTGCCGGTTGACCTGAAGTACCATTACAGCAACTCAGACATTCTCTGGATCATCGATGCCATTGTCGACTACTACTATACCAGTGGCGTCCTCGATGCCGAGGGCGACGAGGTGGACATCGATATGGAGGCAGTGGCCGACTACGTCTGCCGACGTGCCAAGGAGGAGAAGATCAGCCAGTCGTTCAATCTGGAGGATGTGATCGTCATGGTGCAGGCCGACTTGGACTTTCAGGAGCAGAACCTTTAGCGAATCAACAGTAATCCCCAGCCTTTTGGTTGGGGATTATTGTTAGAATTCGATACTGCGCGAGCCGTCACGTTCTTCGCTGATAGTCACTCGCACGGCATCCTCCGGCAGCAGTTCCTCTATCAGCTCGGGCCACTCGATGAAGCAAAGTGCGCCGCTGTAGAAATAGTCTTCGTAGCCCATGTCGTAGACCTCCTCCAACTTCTTGATGCGATAGAAGTCGAAGTGGTAGACGGGCACGGAGGCCGTATACTCATTGACGATGGCGAAGGTTGGCGAGGTAATCACGTCGCTGACTCCCAGCTCCTCGCAGACGGCCTTGATGAAGGTGGTCTTGCCGGCTCCCATCTGGCCGTAGAAGGCGAACACCTTGGCATCGCCCATCTGACTGATAAACTCACGGGCAGACTCCCGTATATTCTCTAAGTGTTCTATCTTTATTTTCATCTTTTCTTTCCTGTTAATGTGATGATAGGTATGATCATCTCCTCCATCGAGATACCTCCGTGCTGGAATGTGTCACGATAGTAGCTCACGTAATAGTTGTAGTTGTTGGGGTAGGCCAGGAAGGCATCGCCCGTGGCAAATACGTAGGATGTAGACAGATTAGGCGCTGGCAGCAGCGCTTTCTGAGGCTCACGGATGGTGAAGAGGTTCTTGTCGTCGTATGCCAGGTTCTTGCCAAGTTTGTAGCGCAGGTTCGTGTTGGTGTTCCTGTCGCCTACGATCTTCACGGGCTGTGTACACCTGATGCTGCCGTGGTCGGTAGTGACGATCACCTTGCAGTCCTTCTGTGCCAACAAACGGAAGAAATCGCTGATGACGGAGTGTCGGAACCATGACTGGGTAATCGAACGGTAGGCACTCTCGTTGTTGGCCAGTTCGCGTACCATCCTTGACTCCGTACGGGCGTGGCTCAGCATGTCAATGAAGTTGAATACCACGACGTTCAGATCGTTCTTCTCCATCTGTTGCATCTGCTGCATCAGCTTGTCGGCATCAGCAGAACTGTTTACCTTGTGGTAGCTGAATGTGTTCTTGCGGCGATAGCGGTCCAGTTGTGTCTGGATGAGCGGCTCCTCGTTCAGGTTCTTGCCTTCCTCCTCGTCTTCGTCGACCCACAGGTCTGGAAACATCTGTGCTATCTTGTTGGGCATCAGGCCTGAGAAGATGGCGTTGCGAGCATACTGCGTCGCTGTGGGCAGGATGCTGAAGTAGAGGTTTTCATCGATGTCGAACTGCTTGCCGATGTCCTGAGCCAGCATGCGCCACTGATCGTAGCGGAAATTGTCGAGCACCACCAGATACACCTTCTCTCCCTCGTTGAGCAGGGGGAACACCTTGGTCTTGAAGACCTCTGGCGAGAGCATGGGACGTGCCTCTGAGGGTTGCTGCAGACTGGCTATCTCCCCAACCCACTGTAGATAGTTCTTCTTGATGTACTTGGCGAAGCCCAGGTTGGCCTCTTCCTTCTGCATCTTCAGCATGTCGGTCATGCTACTGTCTGTGCTGCTCAGTTCGAGTTCCCAGTGTACCAGCCGTTTATATACTTCGGCCCAGTCCTGCCACGACTTGCAGTCCATGATCTGCATGGCTATCTGCTGGAACTGCTGCTGATACTGCGATTGCGTCACCTCTGTCTCTATCTCCTGCCGATGGATGTTCTTCTTCAGTGTCAGCAATATCTGATTGGGATTCACGGGCTTGATCAGATAGTCGGCTATTTTCTGGCCGATGGCCTGTTCCATGATGTTCTCCTCCTCACTCTTGGTGACCATCACCACGGGCAGGGCAGGGTGCAGCTCCTTGATGCGCTGCAGAGTCTCCAGACCGCTGATGCCTGGCATCTGCTCGTCGAGCAGCACCAGGTCGAAGTTTTTCTCCTGGCACAACTCGATGGCGTCAGTACCGTTGGTCACTGTCTCCACCTCGTAGCCTTTCTTCTCGAGGAACAACAGATGGGCCCTTAGCTGCTCCACCTCGTCGTCTACCCATAATAATACTCCGTTCGTCATATCTTAAATCTCAAATTACCAGAAGTCATCACCGAAATCGAAGTCCTCCACCTGCTTCTTTTGGGCAGGCTTATCAGGCAGGATATCGTCTTCTGTCTCTTCTTCTTCCGACGTCTCGTCTGTCTCCAGGTCATCTTCTGCCGGGGTGCCTTCCTCTTCTATGTCTGGCGCTTCGATGTCTTCTGGTTGTATCAGCAGCTGCTCCTGGCTCACCTTCATAGGCACGAAGGTGTCTTCGTAGAATACCTCGTAGTCGTCATAGCTGAAGCGATTGCCCAGCAGTGGCAGGTTTACGTCGCTGATAATCAACTTCTTGCAGTTCTTCAGCTTCTCGACCATTACCTCGTTGGCATAGAGCTTTCGGGCGTACTGCATCGCCTCGTCATAGTTCTGGAATCCGCTGATGAGCATTCGTTGCAGCCCCTCGTCGGTATCGGTAGTGATCTCGAAGTTGCGCACCAGATAGTTGGTGAAGTTATAGCGTGCCATCTCGAAGAGCAGCTGGTTCTGGTCTACGCTGTCAGGTTCGTAGGCCAGGATGAAGAGGAACCGCTGCTTGGGGTCGGCACTCAGGGTGTCGGCCACAGTGGAGTCGGCCGTCAGGGTGACATCGCGGCGTGACCATACGTCGCCGATATCGAATTTGCCGCCGTGCAGTCTCCTGCCGTCTTGCACACCTTTGATGATCATGCCAGCCAGTTCGCTCACCTCGCTCTTCGGATGTTTCGTCACCACCTCTTGCAGGCGCTCGATACAGCCATCGCCATCGCCTTCGTTCAGGCGGCTCAGACCGTCGATGAAAATGAACTTGGCCCGATTCACACCCAGTGGGAAGCGTTCTTCTGATATCCTGGCGTTGGTTCTGATCTCTTCGAACCTGTCGCTCTTGAAGGCCTCGTAGGTAGCTGCATAGAGTGAGTCTTCGATATGGGTGCCGAACTTGGCATTCGAGGCATAGTAGGGGTCGCTGAGCAGGGTGGTCCATTCACTCTCGGGATAATCAGCCTTCAGATGGCTCAGACAGTTGGATGCCAGGGTGTGCTGACCTTTGCGTGAGTAGAGCAGGAAGAGGTGATACCAGGCATCATCGAGATGTTCGTAGGATGGATAGTCTTTCGTCAGGCGCAGCAGTTGTTTTTGCGAGAGATTCAGGTTGTCGAGCTTGTCCTTGAAGATGATGCCCGACTTGAGCAGTGCTTCCTGTATGATGGCATGGCTCTGGGCCTTCTGCTCGTCGCTGAAGGGTATCTGCGCCAGATAGTACTCGCGGTTGTGGGGGTCGTTGGCCAGTGTGTCGGCGGGGGCTGACGGCTCGGCGGTGCTCAGACTGTCTGGGCTTTCTGGATTATCTGGATTATCTGGATTTTTCGGATTTTCCTTGTCCTCCTCTCCTGGCAGATTCACTACCGTCTGGTTGGCGCGCTGCCAGTTGTCAGCATTCTCGCGGCGGCCCCACTGCCGCTGGAAGGCGGTCTTACCCTGGCTTACTGCCGTAGGATTGTAGAAATACCACTGCCCGTTGCCGGCTGTCGGTGCCACGGCGGGAGCTTGTGGACTCATCCGGTTGCCCACGGCCTGATTCCGCTGCAGCTGCTTCTCTGCCTCGCGTTCCAGTTCGGCATCGCGGGCCTCCTTCTCCTGGCGCTTCAACTCGGCTATCACGCGATCGATGGCATTCAACCGTTCCTTTTCAGGCATGATGGACAGTTCCAGCAGTGAGTCTTGCAGATGGATGGCGTCGGTGTGGGGCACCAGTTCATCGAGTACTTTAGAGCGTTGCGACAGTTCCTCGTAGTCCTTGCGGTCCTTGTCGAGTAGACCGATGGCCTCACCGTAGCAGCGCTGGGCATCGTTGTATTTCTCCAGCTGCCAATAAAGGTTGCCGAGCGTCAGTAGCAGTACCCCTTTCTCGATGCCGCTACGGGTGGCTTTCTTGTTGCCTTGCTCATAGGCGGCGATGGCCTTCAGGGTGTCCTTCTCTGCCAGATGGATATTGCCCATGGCGTAGTATACCTGATCGAGATATTCCTTGTTGTTGTCGTTAGATGCCATGCGGCGCAGCCGACCTATCATGCTCCTGGCATTGCCTGCTGCCATCACTTCCGTCTGGGCGATGCGGGCATTGAACTCCAGTTCGTAGCTCGGATGGCATGCGATGGCTTTGCCGAAGGCACGTTCGGCTTCTTGGCGATTGCCCAGTTCCTTCTGTATCTGCCCCATCAGAAACCATTCGCGCGCTTTCTGTTGACGGCGTCGCTCGTGCTTGATCACTTTGCGCAGGTAGGGTACAGCCTTCTGATAGTCCTTCGAGCGGATGTAGTAGTCGGCATAGGTGTAGTCCCAGTCTTTCACGGCGCGGAAGTGTATCGAGTCGCGGCTCATGTTGCGTATCACGTCCTCAGCATCGTACATCCAGTCCATCTCTGTATAGCACTTGGCAAGCCACGCCCTTGCCAGTCCGTTCTGCAGAATCTGTGTCTGATACAGATGACTCATGTAGCTGAACGTAGCGGCAGCTTCATCGAAGGCTCCCTTTTGGAATTGCGCCTTGCCCAGCAGCATCCACGCCTTCCAGAGGAAGGGGTTGTATTCGCGGCGACTGAGCCACTCGCGGTCCTTGGCAGTCTTTCGGCGATTGCTCTTCCATTCGGGCTTCTGCTTGATGCTGTGACGGCGGATGGTCTTCTCGGCCTTCAGGATGGCACGGTCGTACTGACCCTTGCCCAGATCGCGGCTCTCCTTGTTGCCTACGGGGTAGAGTGGTATCAGTTCGGTGAAGTTGTCCTTGTTGCCCTTCTCTTTCTCCAGATTACCCTCGATAAAAGCCTGGTTGCCATTGAAGTAGGTGTTGTAGCGGGCGTTGAACGAATGCCAGAAGCGCGACTTGGCCGTGTTTTTCTGCGTAGAGCAGCCTGCCATCGCCAGTACGGCGAGGGCCATCGCGACGCAAATATAGGTTACTCTACGCATACCTTATATATAATAACTCTTCAGGCAGTCGGTTTATTGTGTCTCTCCTCGTCTTTTTTGCGTTTTTCTTCCATCAGGCAGTGTATCTTGCACGATCCCTCATCGGCTGCAGTACAGGTGGAGCAGTCGTGGCCGGTCTCGATGGTGTCCTCGCCCTTATCGAAGTGGTTGGCTATCCCCGCAAACAGGGCCAGCCCCATCAGTGCAATGATACAAACGATTCCGAACTCCATAATTCTACGGCAGCAGATCCTTCACTGTTCGCTTATTTTGAAACCCGCCTCTTGGAGTGCCGTCCAGAAGTTAGGATACGATTTCGTCACCACCTGCGGATTGTTGATCACCAGTCCTGGCTGCTTGATGGCCAAGGGAGCCAGCGAGAGCGCCATCCGATGGTCATCGTAGGTGTCGAGACCTTCTGAAAGGTCTGGTTCGCAGCGCTCGCCGTCCCAGAGCAGTTCTGAGCCGTTGCGGTCCTCCAGTACATAGCCCAGTTTCCGCATCTCACGCTTCAGTGCCTCTATACGGTCTGTCTCCTTGATTTTTAGTGTGGCAAGACCCTTGAAGTGAAATTTCACGCCCTTCGCTGCACAGGCTGCAACCACCGTCTGAGCCAGGTCGGGAGAGTTTACAAAGTCGTATTCAAGCTTCGGCACGCAGCGGCCATTGGCCTTCAGCGCCACCGTCTGGGGCTTGTTTATCTCCTTGGCCTCGAATACGGTCTTCACGCCCAGCAAGCTGAAGATATAGCGTACCACCGAGTCACCCTGCTTCGAACCGTCCATCAGACCGCTCAGTCTGATTTCCGTGTCGCGGCCTCCCATCAGCGCCACCATCTCATACCAGTAACTGGCACCGCTCCAATCGTTCTCGATGAAGTACTCACGGTTCTTGTACGGCTGAGGCCTCACGGTGATGGTGTCGCCAGCCGTCCAGTCGGCATCAGCACCAAACTCTCGCATCATCCAGAGTGTCAGGTCGATGTAGGGCTTCGAGATGATGTCGCCCTTCAGTTTCAGTTCGAGCCCTTCATCCAGCACGGGGCCGATCATCAGCAGGGCAGAAATATATTGAGAACTGACGTCGCCCTCTATTTCCAGGGTACCGCCCCTGAGCTGTCGGCCAGTGATACGGAGTGGGGGATAGCCCTCCTGACCCACGTATACGATGTCGGCTCCCAGTTCGCGCAGCGCATCAACCAGTATACCGATAGGCCGATGCTTCATGCGCTCCGTGCCTGTGATGACGTGCGTACCTCTCATTACACTCAGATAGGCCGTCATGAAGCGCATGGCGGTGCCGGCAGCCTTGATGTCTATCTCCTCGGGCATGTAGCGTAGCGCCTGGAGTATCACCTCCGTGTCGTCGCAGTCGGAGAGATTATGGGGTAGCAGATGGCCTCCGCTGAGGGCGTAGATGATGAGTGCACGGTTCGAGATACTCTTCGATGCGGGCAGGCTCACGTGGGCGTTCAGCCGCTGTGGGGCCGTAATTCTATATTGTGTCATTATAACTCTTAATTATGCTTGATGCATGATGAATGATGCATTATATTTAGTTCTTTTTCGGTGCAAAATTACACATTAAAATCGGTTCTGGCAAATCCTTTGTATTAAAATTAGTTGTAAAAATCAAAAAAATCGCTCAAAAATTTGCACGGTTCAAAAAAACTCCGTACCTTTGCACCCGCAATTCAGACCTATGGTCAGTTGCTAAGCTTATTTTGGATCGGGATTTAGCGCAGTTGGTAGCGCACACGTCTGGGGGGCGCGAGGTCGCTGGTTAGAGGCCAGTAATCACGACAGAGACGAAAGAGGATGAGAATTAAATCATTCTTGAGCATTTTTACGGACTGAGTCGATATATTCACTTTCTTTCATTTTGCTAACAGTAGAACTCTATGAATACTCCCACCAAAAAAGATATGGATAAATAAAAGAA
>ODAI011518382.1_pt1 | contig 60010 bp, 76 predicted proteins | sample 1539321 | NCBI WGS metagenome assembly ODAI01 (sample SAMN02144231, study PRJEB22623) | gut metagenome | biome: sheep rumen | host: Ovis aries | place: New Zealand | reverse complement strand
CTCAAGAACGTCGAAACGGAGCGGAGGCGGGACAAGGACACCTTCCTCATTGCGGGTGCACTGGGAAGCCTTGAACTTATAGGCGCCGTGAGAGGTGCCGATGGCGATGGCCAGAGAGTCGCAGCCGGTGCGGGAAACGAATTCTTCGACCTCTTCGGGATGGGTGTAGCTCTCCTTGCCGTGCTCAACGTTGACCTCGTCTTCCACGCCGGCCAGCGTGCCGAGCTCAGCCTCGACAACGACACCGTGGTCATGGGCATATTCTACGACCTGGCGGGTCAGGGCGATGTTTTCCTCAAAGGACTTGGAGGAAGCGTCGATCATAACAGAGGTAAAGCCGCCGTCGATGCAGCTCTTGCAGAGCTCGAAGGTATCGCCGTGGTCCAAATGCAGCGCGATGGGAATCTCAGGATTCTCGATGATCGCGGCCTCGACCAGCTTGACGAGATAGGTGTGGTTGGCATAGGCGCGCGCGCCCTTGGAAACCTGGAGGATGACGGGGCTCTTCAGCTCGCCGGCAGCTTCTGTGATGCCCTGCACGATCTCCATATTGTTGACGTTAAAGGCACCGACGGCATAACCGCCATCATAGGCTTTTGCGAACATTTCTTTTGTAGTGACTAACGGCATTTTTTTCATTCTCCTTACGTAAAATCTGATGAAATTTGTGAATTTAAACTATTTACAAATTTGCTTTTATATTATATCCTCAATCTGTTGCATAATCAAGAAGCACATTATACAAATGCGGCAAATTTTTTATTATGAAACATTGGAGGATAGATAGTAATGAGCAAGAAACTTATCGGCGCCTGCATATTCGGTCAGTCCGGCGGCCCGACGGCGGTCATCAACGCCAGTGCCTACGGTGTGATCCGCACGGCGCTTGACGCGGAGGAGATCACGAAGGTTTACGGCGCGGCGCATGGCATCCGCGGCGTTCTGGACGACAAGCTGTATGTGATGGACGAGGAAGACCCGAAGGAGCTGGAGCTGCTGCTCCACACCCCTCCTTCCGAGCTTGGCTCCTGCCGCTACAAGATGGCCGATCCTGAGGTTGACGATACCGACTATCGCCGGATCCTTGAAATCTTCAAGAAGTACAATGTCCGCTACTTCTTCTATAACGGCGGCAACGACTCCATGGACACCTGCAACAAGATCAGCCGCTATATGGAATCCGTCGGCTATGAGTGCCGCGTGATGGGTGTGCCCAAGACCATCGACAACGATCTTTTCGGCACCGACCACTGCCCCGGCTTTGCCAGCGCCGCCAAGTATATTGCGACCTCCTGCATGGAAATCAGCAAGGATTCCCGCGTCTATGACAACGGCATGATCACCATCGTCGAGATCATGGGCCGTCATGCCGGCTGGCTTGCCGCGAGCGCCGGTCTCGCCACCCGCTTTGGTTCCGGACCGGATCTGATTTATCTGCCCGAGACCGATTTTGACATGGATCAGTTCTTCGCTGACGTTGAGCGTGTATACAAAGCAAACGGCAAGGTTCTCGTCGCTGTTTCCGAGGGTATCCACTATGCCGACGGCAGCTTTGTGTCAGAGGCAAAGACCTCTGCAACCGACGGTTTCGGTCATGCCCAGCTGGGAGGACTGGCTTCGATGCTGGCTAATCTTGTCAAGGCTAAGACCGGCGCCAAGGTGCGCGGCATCGAGCTGAGCCTGCTGCAGCGCTGTGCGGCGCATATCGCCTCTCAGACCGACATCAATGAGGCCTATGCAGCCGGTAAGAAGGCTGTGGAAGAAGCCGTTTCCGGCACGACCGGCTACATGGTCGCCTTCCACCGCGTAATGAATGACGGCAAATATTCCTGCGAGCTGAAGCTGGTTCCGCTGGAGTCTACTGCAAACTTTGAAAAGAAGATCCCGCTGGCTTGGATCAACGCTGAGCATAACGGCGTTACGGAAGAGCTGATCGACTATGTTCTGCCTCTGATTCAGGGCGAGCCTGTGCTCCCGATGGAGAATTCCCTCCCCCGCTATGCGCGGCTGAAAAAGGTGCTGGCTTCCGAATCCGTTGGCTGATACTAGTCTCCTATAAAACGCTATAAAAGCGTTTTATAGCGCCGAAGGCGCGTGGAGACTGCATGAGACGTGTTTTGTGCCCTGAGGCACAAAACTGGCAGCGCGTTTTACGCGATGCCTTTCCAATAAAATGAAGCATTTTATTGGAAAACAGTATGAAAACAGCGCAATTACGAAACAAAAAGCATCCGTTACAAAACGGATGCTTTTTGTTATTCAATTTGAATTCAGCTTTCAGGAGCGGATATGATCTTTCCGTCGTAGACCTGCTGCATCAGGTCTTTGGCTGTTTCGATGGAATCTTCATCCGGAATCAGCACATAAACCTCAACATTCATGGAGTACGGAATGGCGCTGGTACCGGTGCCGGTGACGGCATAGGTGACGACATTCCACTCGGCGCCGGTTTCAATCTGCTCGCGTACCAATGTGCTGATCTCATCGTAAGGCATGCTTGTTTCAAAGCTGCCTTCCACGGCCTTGAGAATATCATTGAAGCGAAGCAGCATGTCCGTCGACGTGGCTTTTTTGATCACACCCTTGATGAACGCCATCTGGTTTCTGGCGCGCTGCGAATCACCGATGAGGAAACGGTTGCGAACAAAAGAGAGTGCCTTATAGCCGGTGAGCAGGTTCGGACCAGCCGGGAAGCTGAATTCCGTGGTGCCGAAGGCCTGATCCACATCGACCGTGACGCCGCCCATGGCGTCGACAATATTCATAAAGCCGTCAAAATTGACACGGAAGTAATAATCCAGGTCAATATCATACAGCATGCTCAAGGTGTCCATTGAGACCTGCACGCCATAGATTCCTGCATGCGTCAGCTTGTCTTTGGAAGTGACATAATCAGGGAACTTCAGCGGTACAAAAGAATCGCGGGGAGTCGTCACAAGGAGAACCTGATGCGTGTCGGGATTCACAACGCCAATGATATTGACGTCACTGCGGCTCTTTTCGATCAGAGGGCCGCGATTATCGATGCCGCTGAAGGATATGGTGAAGGTTCTGTTATCCGAAGCCGTGCTGTCGGGATTGGCGTTTCCTGTGCTTGAAGCGTCATTGTCACGATTCCCACGATTGCCGGCAGGCAGCGGCTGCGGGTCTTCCACAACGACTTCCCTTTTGACCTGCGTTTTTCTGATCTCGCGAACGCGATTGGAAATATCTTCAAAACCCTCGGTCTCATCGACAATGTTCAGCAATGCGCTGTTGAGGATGATGGCGTCGACATTGTGGTTGAACAGAGCATCAAGAATACTGTTCACGCCATGATAGCTCGTGATTGCCAGTTCAGTTCCAAACTCTTCCTGCAGGACTTTGATGACCTCATCCGTGTTTTCCCTGTCCTGCTCTTCAAGAATGCCGTATTTCATATCGGCGGTCAATGCTGTGGAATCGTTTGTTTCATCCGCAATCATATATACCGATACGGTAGAAACTTGGACCTTGGTGGTCGTTGTGATATTTTGCGCAGTGTTCACGGCACGGTTCAGATAAATCGCGGCAAAAACCAGCACAAAACCAAGTATCACTGACAGAACGCCGCCAAGAACGACAAGAAATTTTGACTTGGGACGGATGACAAGAATTGAAATAAACAGCAGGACAATAAAGAGGAGAATGGAAGCGATCACCAGCATCCGATTTGGAATCAGCTGGGAAGAATAGACAAGATACACAAACATGGCTGCCGCAGCAAAGAGAAAAAGCAGTGCCGCAACAGAGAATGTACGTATTTTTTTCATGAATCGAACCTCGCAAAAGTTGTCAAAAATTCGTGTTTTCAAGGCATAACGTATATATTATATACCTCTGTATCAAATAATTCAAGTCATTGTTATTATTTGTATCAAAGCACTTCATAAAGAAGAGACTTTGAAGATGATCGGAAGATATTGAACGACCTCGTTGTATCTGCTATAATACAGGTGAAAAATGTCAAAGGAAGATCACAATGACTGTTTCATTGAGAAATCAGTATATCGCTGTGTCCGATGGCAAAAAGATCAGCTACGGGGGCAATCAGATGCTCTCGGAGAGCAAGACAGAACGTGAAGTCGGCTGTGGGGTCGTAGCCGCTCTTGATCTGCTGCTTTATCTGTCGCGCCATCATAGAAGCTCCGGCGGAGAGCACAAAGATACGCCGATTCCGCTCGGAGAGTATAATCATCTTCTTCATTCCATGCGCAAGAGGTTTCTGCCGCTGATTCCAAAGCACGGCATTAACGGATGGATGCTCACTCTTGGCCTGAATGCAAGTCTTTTGAAGCAGCATCTCCCCTATCTGGCCTTTTGGGGCGTACCTTACTCCAGGCTCTGGCTGGAGATTGAACGTATGCTGGAGCAGGATATCCCCGTGATTTTCTCCATAGGCCCGAATTTTCCGCTTTTCTGGCAGCATAACAAGCTAAAGCTTTATACCAGGCGTTCGGATGAAAGCTATATCCCCTGCGCGCAAACGCACGCGCATTATGTTATGATAACGGCTATGGACGAGCAATGGCTGCAAATCTCCTCCTGGGGAAAACAGTACTACATCCGAAAGGACGAGTATCTCACCTATGTCAAAGCGTACAGCGTGCGTCTTGTCAGCAATATCGTGTTAATCCGAAAAAAGGGCCGCGGAGAATGAATCTCCGCGGCTTATTCCTGCAGTTAGTCAAAGGCGGGATTGACAGCGTAAAAGTTTTTGCTGTCCATCTTTTCCATAGCAAGGCGCAGTCCTTCGCCAAAGCGCTGGAAGTGCACCACTTCCCTCTCACGCAGAAAGCGAATGACATTGTTCACGTCCGGGTCGTCCGACAGGCGCAGAATATTGTCATAGGTGGTGCGCGCCTTCTGCTCAGCTCCCATATCCTCGGTCAGGTCGGTGATCACATCGCCCTTTACGGCGATTGAAGCTGCGTTCCAAGGGAACCCGGAAGCTGCCGTCGGATATACTCCGGCGGTGTGATCGACGAAATAGGTGTCAAATCCCGCTTTTTTGATTTCCTCCGGACTCATGCTCCGCGTCAGCTGATGAATGATTGCGCCGACCATCTCCAGATGCCCCAGCTCTTCGGTGCCGATATCCGTCAACAGCCCCTTGAGCTCCGGATAGGGCATGGAAAAACGCTGGCTGAGATAACGCATGGAAGCCCCGAGTTCCCCGTCCGGACCACCAAGTTCCAAAAAGAGGTAATAAGTTTTCTGTTTATTTTCCCAATATCTCGTCAAAGCATAAACCTATGATATTCTATGCAGACCGGAAACGCCCAGAAACGCGAAAAAGCCCCTACCAAATCGGTTTACATTACCGAAATGGCAGGGGCTTTCTCTCACTTGTTGTATGTTCCGAGGACGCCACGCTCGGTGCGATCCTCAATGCGCTTGTTCATCCACATCAATGCTTCCTCGATATGGGTCAGCGCACAGGCGTTCTCACGGCAGGCAAACGGCCCGGACTGAAAGGCTCTCAGACGGTCACGTACAATTTCCAGCAGATCAGCATCAAGGACGCCACCGATGCTGCTAGGGTCATTTCTAGGTCCATTCTGAAATTGTATCTCGGTCTTGGTCTCGTAGCCTCTCTCTGGGTCAGACTGATGGTAGATGTTATACTGATGGTAAGCGCCGCCAAGGCCTACCTCACCGATGCGGTATACAGTGTTCAGATTGTTCCTCTTCTGAATGGTGGTCAGCTTCTCGTCACTCATTTGACAGGATCCTCTGTTTCGGCTGAGCTATCATCAGGCGCAGTCTCCCTAATTGCCATAGCCAATTCGCCGCCGGTGTCCGGCTCCCCGCGCAAAGGCGCTACGCGGCGCTCGGAGGCGTCCTTTGCGGCTTCTTCGGTCGGATGCACAAGAACCACCGGCTCTGCTTCGCTGTTTACAGTATCATTCTTCTTGTTCAGGTCAACAACCGTCCCTTCGACGACGCCGGGCACTTCCAAAAGCTGATCCAACTGGATGCCGGAGACCACTTTCGATTCTCCAATCCAGCACTCGCCCGCTCCCATAATGAGCTTGCAAATATCAACACCAGCGGCGGTCAGCAATTTCTTGGTGGGCTCGGCCATCTTGGCAAGCGTAAGTTCAAGGAGCATGCGATTGAGTTCTTTGACGTTAAACGGCGTGAGCTTCCCATCTTCCGTTTCCGCTTTCATGTGTTCAACCGTAGTCTGGTTCAGCTCTCCGGCGGTCTGCTGGGCCATCTGTATTACATGATTCACGGCAATGTTAATGTTCTGAAGATCTGTATTTTCGCCGTTTTTCTTAGCCCATGAAGCGCCCGCCAAGCCGATAAGCATAACGACAGCGGCTTCCAGAATTTTGAGGCCGGTCATGATTGCCACGCCCGCCACGGTGTCGGTGCCGTCGGGATTGGTCACAGCGGGCATAGTGCATCCCGCCAGCGCGAGGATCAGAGCGATGGTCAGGACCATCACCATCAAAACGCGAAGAGACTGTTTCTTGAAGATTTTTTTCATTTGTTTTTCCTCCTGTTATATGTGTTTTTTTCTTTCCGCATTCCGGTTGCCACCCGTTTCCGGTCGAAATGCGAAGGGGTCACTTGGTCATCAGGCCCTGCAGGTATTTCATCAGATCGTCACGGGCGCTTTTCATCTGTTCGGCGTTTCCGTTGTGCAGCTCATGGTCGAGCAGAGCCATCAGCGCGCCTGAGACGACGCGCCCGTTTTCTTTCAGCAGGTCGATCTCCTCCTGCTGGCGTTCCAGTTCCTTCTGATGCTCGTCCAGCCGTTCCTTGTCGCTGGCGAGCTTTTTTGCCGTGTCCGTGCTCGGTGTCCTCCATTTCTTGATGACGTCGATCACCTTGTCGAGCGTTATGATCCCCGCAAAAAGCGCCAGCAGGACATATACCGTCGTCTGAAGCTGATCTCCTGTCAGATTCTCCATCCTGGTTCGCCTCCTCTTTCCGGGTGCGATTGCGGCCGTGCCGCCCCGGGCAATGAAAAACGCCGTCCTGCAGGGCGGCGTTCACGCGATTAAAAAATCAGCCCCAGCAGGGAGCTCATGGTTTCCGGGCCGACCTCGCCGTCAGCCTTCAGACTTTTTGACTCCTGATAGGCGATCACCGCCTGTTCGGTGTCGCCGCCGAACTCGCCGTCCGCTCCGCAGGAGCCAACGTCGAAGCCTTTGGCAATCAGCAGCTGCTGCACGGCGCGGACTTCCTCGCGCAAGCTCTCCTGCCCGGCCATGCCGGTGCCGTATTTCAGCACATGGAATTCGAGACTATAGTCGCCCTTGACCGCCACAGGCTCTTCCGCAGGCGTCTCTTCCTCGACGGGCTTGTCCTCCGCATCCGCCACAACTTCCCACTTGGGCCTGCCGTAGCCGGCGATGCGGGACTTGGCCGAGATGGAGTAGCTGCGCCTTGCCACGCTGTCGGAGCTATTGCCCTCGATGGTGTACACTGTGCCGCCGCTGACCTTCTCGACGATACCCTGATGATTGATGTTGCCGTTGTAGTTGAAAAAGATCACGTCGCCCGGCTCCGGCGTCTGTACGAACGCGCCGTTGTCCTTGAAGAACTGCGCTGAAGTCCTGCATGCCGCCGAGCCTTTGCCGATAGGCTGATAGGTCATTTCCGACGTCGCCTGCAGGCCGAAACACTGCAAAAACGCCTCGTCCGTCCACAGATCGCACCACGGTTGATTCTGCGGATACCAGCCCAAGAGCTGCCGCAGCAGCGGATCGTCGGCATACTTGTTCCAGTTGTTCGCGCCCTCGTGGTAGCCGACCTGCGCCGCGCACCAGGCCAGGAGTTTTTTTACTGCTTCTTGTCTTGTCATAATGCCCCTCCTGTCAAAAAGAAGATGTGATACATATCCACCGCGGCGTACACCGCCGTGCAGAGGATCAGCCCGAGGCGGGCCGAGCGGCGCGGGATCGCCGCCAGCAGCAGGAGCAGCGTCCCTACGGCCAGCAGCTTGTACCCGCCGCGCGCTTGCGCATCCCTCATCAGCGGGTTCAGCTCTGTCGCCCCGCCGCTGAGCGCGATCCGGGTACAAATCAGGTCGATCATGTTCAGCAAATAGGCCGTCATGGCCCAGATGGTATTCGCGTACATAGTTTCCCTCCTGTCGCCGCATATCCGACGATCTGCGGGCTCTTTCTCAACCGGACTCGCCGGGCAACCGCGCCGCCCTGCTCAGGCGGGAACGTGCCGCTCGTGTCGACAGTGTTGCCGTCGATGCTCGTCACCGTCTCGCCGTCGCAGCTCTCCACGATGCCGACATGGTCCGGCAGCCATCCGCCGGTGTTGCTGCAAAAGATGATATCCCCTCGCCTCGGCTTGTACCCCCGCCCGCGCCAGAGCCCCCGCAGCAGCATCCGGCGCGCCAGTGTGAACACCCCGGCACAGGGCGCGCCAAGCACTTCCGGGCAGCCCAGCGCGCCGAATACAAAGGTCACGCACCACGGCAGGCCCATCAGATTGACCCCCGTGCGCTCATAGACAAACTGCGCAAAGATCGTGCAGCCGCCCTTGCCGACGTTGGCTGTGTACACGCCCAGCAGCAGAGGCGTTTCGTGCTCCAGGTAGCCTATCCAGTCCCCCGGGTTCATCTCAAAACCGGAATGTAAAAGACAGCCTGGGATTGCCAAAGCCGGTGATCAGTTCTTTTGTGGTACCGAGAGCAAACGCCGCCTTACCGTTGTTGGCAAATACGGTGCTGCCAGCCGCCGCGAGAAAATCGCTGCCAAAACAGCCGCTCATCCAGTCCAACGCTTCCACAAAGGACGTGCAGGCCGTTAGCTGTCGCTGTGTGCCACTGTAACTGTTGCCCTGTGCGTCATAGACTGTCGCCGTCTCGCCGGCCTCTATGTACTCATTGAGCGTCGTCAAGCGCTCTCCCGAGGATATCCACACGGCGAAATCATCCCATGCCGCAGGAGGCGTATCGACGGCATAGGCGCGGATCCGCGCGATGACGTCCGCCACTGTGCCGCTCTGACTGATGCTGACCGTCTCCGGCGTGACAAAGCACCACGCGGTGTAGAAGTCCTTGCAGACTACAGTCCCGTTTTCCCCCGTGCTCATATTCCAAAAAACATCTTTGCCGCCTTTCTGCATATTGCGGAGCCTCTTGAAGGTTGCATAAACACCTCTTGCGGCGTCGACAATATACGCCTTGCGGATCTCTCCGAGTACGACATCGTTTCCATTGCTGTCTTTGAAAACGCCCTCCACCGTCAGCCCTCCTTTCTCAGCTCGTCCAGCAGCTTACGCGCCCATTCGTGCGTTTCGGCTTCCTGCTCCAGCTCCTCCCTTGTTGCGCCGTTGGGAAAACGCCGCAGAAACAGCGCCAGAATGACAGGGCCAAACCGTTTGATTTCATTTGCAGTAATCATTTCTGCCTCCTTAGTCATAGCTGTTGCCGTCTATTTCCGTGGTGTAGAGGGTCAGCGTTTCTTCATCCGAGACATAGCTGTAGGTGGGAGCACCCGCTCCGTCCGGAGACATCTCCAGCGGATACAGCACCACACCTTCAAAGTCCAGCACGGTGTTGCAGTAGATAATGTCGGAGTTCAGCGGGCCGTGAATTGGGCAGGCATCGTGAAAGCGATCGTTCGGATAATACTTTGTATGGATGCCGCCCGAGTATCCGCTCCAATTTAGAAGAATCACCTGACCAACTACTGTCCCGGATCCTCCGCATTCAGGGCAGGTTTCCCATGCCTCTGTTTCGGAATTATATACACTACCTCTCCGACCATTGCATGTCGGACAGGTCACATTGCCCTGACTGTATGAGTTGTAGGCTTCTACTTGATACAGACCCTTACCGGCGAACCCACTTTCGTACTGCAAATTGATAACCTCAAAATCTGAGCAGAGGAAGAGAAAATAAAGGTGCGAAAACAGAGCACCCTTCTCGGCCATGCCTGCGCTCGCAGGCCGTGCCACGATAACGACGTGCTCAAACTCCACGTTTGGGTAATCCTTGTACAGGTAAGAAAGTGCCTGGGCGTAATACCACCGGTACGCCTCCGGGATATCCATGATGTTGATCACGTCTCTTCCTCCTCGCTTTCCTCTGCTGCAGCATAGATCACAAGTTCGCTGGTCACGTCATCATAGATGTAGGTCAAGGCCCCCGCTCCCGCAAAGTCTGCCGGCTGTCTGGATACCTGCCCGGTCGCGTTGCAATCCGGACAAGGAACGATAGATGAGACTTCATCTTCGACCACGGTTATTTCACCGGAACCATAGCACCTTGGGCATTGAGAATAGCACGTCCGAACCGGATACAGCAGCACACCGTCATAGCCGACGAAAGTACTGCACCAGGCAATCGTCTCCTGAGCCAGAAAGTCTAAGAGCATAACGGGGGTCGCGCTGCCGTCTACGGCACCCTCCCATTGGAGCGTCCATGCGCCGCCGCTCTCCACATAGGAGCAGCACACGCACCAGCAGCCGCGTGCTGCGGCGTTCTGATGGCTTCGCCCTGTGACGGCAAAGCCGGTGGATAGGAAGAAAAAGCTTGCCCCGGACCAGGCCAGCCCTGCCCTCTCCTGCTCGGCTGTTGCAGGGCGAGTAACAATGGCCACGTTCGCAAACGCAGCCGAAGGGAACGACGTGCGGAAGCGTCCAAGAGCCTCAATGTACAGGCTTGTCCATTCATCCGGGATTGCTGGGCCCTCCATAGGGATGTATTCCGTGGTACCGCCGCCTCCGCCTTCAATAGCGGCGACTTTCGCTGCCAGCTGGCCGCTCTTGATGGGGTCATTGTTGCCGAGCTTGGCCTTGATCGCAGCGACACAGGCGTCATAATCGTCCAGCGGCAGGATTGCCAATTGATCACTCACGTTTTTTCCCTCCCTTCAGACAGAGCCTGGCCGCGTGGATCGCCAACTCCAAATGCCGATCCTCCGGCTCGCGCGTCGTAAAATGCTGCATCACGCGCCCCGGTATGTACAGCCAGCTCCAGCGCGGGCGATGTCTTTTGACCAGGTACATAAACAGATGTTCCAGCAACAATGTTGTCACAATGCGGAGAAGAGCACCCCGAAAACCTCCGAACGGTATGGCGGAGCAGACAAAGGCCGCAACCAGAAAGCCCAGCGCCGTGCCGGTGTTGCTGCAGTTCGGGTGATAGCGCGGCGAGGCGCGCACGGTCGCTATGCGCAGGTCGCCATGGCTGTTGAGCACCATGTGCTCTGCACCGTGATATGCGGCCAAGTCCAGCATGCAGGGGATCCAACTGCTCAGCCAGAGCAGCGCGATGAGCGCTCCCAGCCGCAGCAGCGCCGCGGGAATGAGCGGCAGCGGCAGCCGCGGGCCAAAGGACAGCCACACGGTCTGGCTGGAGATCAGGTAGCTCATGAGCAGCGGAGAGAAATAAGCCTTCCGCTCGCTCATCTCCATTATGTTCATCCGCCAGGCCAGTGGATTTTGGGCGATTGCGACCCGCTCATACAGCTTTCCGTCGCGCCCGCGGATCACGCAGGCTGCTCGCACTCCGTTCGTGAGGATCATGCCGGTGGCCATGCTCTCACCGTGGCTCAGCATGGGCGTCATCGCGCTACCTCCGCCACGTTGACCGCGTTGATCAACCCATAGGCTCCGTTGACCACCCCCACGAGCTTCCCGTTGTCAGAGGCGGACACGGCGGGGAGCTGTTTCGGCAGCGCCGCCAGCGGCAGGCGGCGGATATCTGCCTCCTCTTCCCCGCTCGGCGTCTGCGTCACCACAAAGCATGCGTCATCCTCCAGCACGTTTGTGGTCTGTTTTTCCGTGATTTTTACTCTTGCCATGCCGTGCCTCCTTCCTCAGAGCCATGGTGAATAAGTCCCGTCGCCCTGCATAAGGCGGGTGTAGATTTTCTGCTCCCCCGTTGCGAGCGCGTCGGTGCAGAGATAGATTTGTCGGTAGTGCCCATAGGTCGTGCCGTTGGCTGTATGTGAACCTGCCTTGAAGACGAGCAAATATCCCTCTTTTCGCAGCGGGTTATAATCGTCGCTGCTGCGCACCTTGAAAAAACCATCAGACAAATATCTGTTGAGGCTGTCATATTTGGCCGTCGGCATATCAAGCAGCGCGGAAAGGTATTTCAGCGCCGCAGCAGCCGCCGTTGCGCAGCCGGTGCCTCCTCTGGCATCGCCGAGAATGCCGCCGGTAATAGCGCTTGCGTCGTGATAGTGCGTGGATCTCGCTGCACCAACCTGCGCCGCTGTTACGTTGTGCGGATTAGTGGTGCTCCGAAGATGGCTGATCAAGCTTCGCACGGCAACCTGCAGCTTGGAAAAGATCTGGCTCAGCATCTCCCCACTCCGAATCTCCTCCACTGTGTCAGTTACCACGTTCCAATGTGGTGCGATCATGCTCTCGCTTTTATTTGCCACATTGCCGAGGCCGACCTGCTCGGCCGTGACCGCGTGCGGATTGTCGCGGCGAGCTGTGAACTCTTCAAAGACAGCCTTTGTTACGTATTCAAGGCTCTGGCTCACCGCGGCGGTCACGTTCTGTGCGTCGCCGATGTAAACCTCCACATCATAGACGCCCTCGAAGCTGCGCTCACTCGCGGCAGGTATGTAATCGGAGGCGCTCTCCCCTGCGTAAAGATAGGCGTAGAGGATCTCCTCGCCCTCGTCTCCGTCTCTGGCCAGCACGCCGATCTCCGTCGCGCGAAAGCCGCTGTCGATCTCCGTGTTGCTAAAGGCCGCGTGCAGTGAGATAAAAGTGTCCCCTATCGCCACGCTGTTCAGACTCAAGGTCAGCATCGGGTTAGACAGCGTCGTCGCTTCGTCGCCCGCATCCACACCGTTGCCGAGCTGCAGTGCCGTAAAGTTCAGCGTTGCCAGCCCGGCGACGGCCTGCCGCAGCAGCGTCAGCCCCGCCGGGCATAAGGTGATGTTCATGGCTTATTCCTCCTATTCCTCAAAAACTATGAGCCGGTTTCCCAGCCCGTCCAGCAGCATGTTTCCCTGCGCGTCGGTCAGATAGGTGGCGTCAAAACCGGGCGGAATATCGCAGCCGATGCTTGTCCTCCGCGCCGAAAAAAGAGCAAGACCGGTATACAGCTCATGCTCGATTGCTCGCTCCCGATAATAGTTGATGCCGTCCAAAATAGCCCGCACCGGCTTGTAATAATTTAGGGCTTCCAGGAGTCTCGCATCGAGAGCCGGGTTGATTTCGTTGTCGGAAGTCTCGACGTGCAGTTTGAAATGAAACGGATCCCCTCCATAATCAAACCATTCCTGGATGTTGACCTGCGGATAGATCGCCTGAATAGCCGTGCGCACAGCGCCGACCGTACCCAGCCGACGATGCACGCTCCAATGAGTCTTTATCGTATTCCGTTTCACTTCAAGAGACTGATTGATGTCGTACCAATCGACTTTGAAATCATACGCCAGAATATCAAGCAACCCTTCCGGGAGCGCGTCGATCACAGGGTAAAGCGTAACGGTACGCAGCTCTGCAGCATGTTCCTCGAGGATCCGGGAGGTCGCTGCTGCCAGCGCATCAGTACTTTCATCTCGCTTGAGAACCTGCGGCAGTGCCTCATGGAAGTTTTCGGCTATCAGGCCGTGGCCGTTACTCATCTTCGTAACCTCCATTTGTTACGGTCTGAGCGCCGACCTGCGCGATCTCCGGCACTGTGTTATCTCGACCATCATTAAGGACGGTAAACGTTGGGCTCGACAGCGTGATCCGCTTGACTCCGTCAATGCTGAGCAGAAATTCGCGCAGTTTGTCCGGATTGATGTCCCGCCCGAATTTTTTACATTGCCATGCGACATACTTGGCTACAGCTGAGGCGACGTCGGCCTGAATGTCCGCTGCGCTGCGTTTTGTGCCGCTGGTGATGTAGTAGGTAAGTTCGATGTCATAGCTGACCGTGTCAGGATCTTCAACAGTCACATAATCCGTGAGTGGACGGACGCTTTCAGCATTGCAGGCTGCGAGAATCGCCGCCTTGATTTCTGCCGACGCAGGTTCTCCCGTGTCCATCACGGCATAGATCGCAACTTGACCGTCATCCGGAGAGTTGACCATCACATCCGCAATCTCCGTCGACACCTGCTTGGCAAAGTAGATGTAGCTGCCACGGGACCCGGCGCTGCTGTAGCTGTCCATCGACGTCCGCAGTAGCTCGTAATATTCGCCGTCGCTTGCCGCCTCGGCGCCTCCATCCGATGTCGTCAGATTGATGCATGAGGTATAGTAGTCAAACACATCGACGATCGTATTGATCTGGCCGGTAGTGTAGCCATTGCCGGCCACCCCGAGCGTCTGGCAAACAGCTTGGACGTCGATATAGGTGCTGCCTGCAGGGATGTAAACATCTTCCTGTGTCGCCCAGAAAACCTCGTTGTCAAGCGTGGTGAAGCGAGTGCCGGCGGGGATCAGGATTGCCGAGAGCTGCGCCTCGGAGATGCTGCAGCGCATCGTTGTGACGGACGGCTGTGCTGCAGGGCGCACTACTCCGAAGATGGTTTCGCCGAGAGCGTCCAGGTTTGTTCCTTCAGCTCTCGACGGCAGGTTCTGATTCCCAATGTAATTCAGCAGGGCGCGCTCCTGGACAATGACGCTGGCCACCCAGCGAATGAACAGGTTTTCGGGAGACGCCGGAAGTACCGTGACCCCTGTCAATCCTTCATACACCGAGATCATCTGCTCGGTGATTTCATAGGCGTCTGTATCGACAAAGCGGTATTCGACGTCACGCATTTATTTCCACCTCCACAACAGGCATGAGGAATTCTGGACTGGACACATCGCCTTCGAAAGATACCTCAAGGACGCGAGCTCTCGGTTCGAAGATCTCGATCGCTTCCTTGATCTCAGAGACAAGCAGGTTTTTCGCTATGTTGATGGGCCTGCCTATGTATTCCTGCGTCAAGCCGAAATCCCTGAAGAAAGGGCAAGTGCCCTGTCTGGTGTTCAAGATGATCGAGACATTCTGCAAAACCGAAGAAAGCCCATCTGTCTCATTCAGAGACAGCGGACGCACATCGTCGGCGCGAAAGCGATAGTTCATATCCTTGCCCCCTATGAATTCAAGTATTCCTGAAGCGTGATTGAGACCGTCGCTCGCTCAATCGCTCCTTCTCGGTCAAAATGAGATTTGACCTTCATCCCGGAGAGGCACCAGCGGAACTGGCCGAAGACACGGCTGCCGAAAACAAGCGGGACAGCCGTCCCGCTCTTCATCAGTCTCTTCAGTTTGTCCAACTCCGTTTGCGGCGACACGCCGAGATAAGCGCTAAGCTCAATGTCGAATGTGATCTTTTCGGCATCAATACCGGTAAATTCGATGAGGTCAGACACTCCGTGACGCTGGTGCGTCGCGTACCTTGCAGCGCCCGACCATTGAAAACTGTTGATGGTTTCGATTGTGTTTGAGGACACCTGAAACACAATGCTTCCAAGACTGCCGACGATCATTGCTCGATCCTCCCCAAAACAAACCCGTCACCGTTCCAGACCGGAAGATAGAGGCAAAGCACCGTATCGTTGATGCGCGGCATCCAAAGCCCGGTGACAGAGCCATCATGCTCGTGATAGCCCGCGGCATCAGAGGAGCCTCCGCCTGTGTACGTATCATGGATTTCGTGGGAATGCCCGCCGCCCCCGCTCACGGAAATGCTGCCGCCTGACCGCTGCAGCACATAGAGCCAGCCGGAGGTTATGCCTACATCCTGATACTTCACGCGGACGGTGCAGCCTTTGATATCTGTTACCGTTCCAATGCGGACAAGCCTACTCAGAAGTAGTCTGGTTTCTTCGTCCATGCAGAGTCCTCCTTATTGTCTCATGTTGACCCTGTTGTTTCCCCCGCTCCTCGCTGCGGCAGCGAGTCTTCCGGAAACGAAACTGTTATTCAGCGCGGCTCTCGCTCCTTTTGTGATGCCCTCAGCAATACCAGCGGCAAGAGATGACACGCCGGTCTGAATCGCTTTTACAAGCGAGCTTTTCTTTTGCACATTAACGCTGCCGCTCCCGCTTGAAGATGATCCGGTAGCAGAAGATGTCTCTTCCTGGACAATATTCGATGTCGGGTATTCAAAATACGGAATCACAGGACGGCAGCTGATCTGCGTTGTATAGCCGCTCTTTTTCGAAACGGTATGCTTCGCCTGTTTGATGACCCATTTCCCGTCAAAGGCTCCCCATCCCTCCAGCGTGACATTCAAGCCGGCCGCAACAGATGGATTGCCAGGGATGGTAAAAGAGACTGTTTTCGCGTACTTGTTGTATAGCCGCAGGTACTTCTCAGCCAGATTCTGAGCTTCTGCAATGCTTGACACAGCCGCCGTTATCTCAAGTTGCTGGTTGGTTTGCGATTCCTGATCGTAGTCCTCAACGGTGACGGTAGCTTCTATGCAGCTACCGGTTTTTGGATCAACATAGCTCACTCGGCAGGACGAATAATCCGTTCCTGCCCGGCCCGTGCTGAGATTGTACTTGGTGTAGGTGCCGCTGCCGCGCTTGATCGTGAGAATGGCGTCTTTTGCCTCAAAGGACGGTTGACCGAAAATGACGATCTGATTGCCCGTCGCTTTCAGAGAGAAGCCAGCCTCATGGCAGAGTTTCGAAAGGAAAACCATGTCGCTCGTACGGAATTGTTCCACGCGACGATAAAACGGATCCTTGTTTGCGAGGAACATACAGGTCATACCTTGCTCCTCTGCAATCTCGCTTGCAATCTTTGACAGGAAATAAGATTCCCAGGCTTTGGATTGTTCCGTTTGCCTGATCTGCGAGCTGAACGGCAGAGAGGTAGCCTTGATCGTCACGGAGGAAGGCGGGCCGCCGGCGGTGACAGAATCAAGCTCCATCTCGCCGGTGCTGATGTTGTCCGTTTTCCCGTCTCCGTTCCAGTTTTCCCGGAAGAAAGAAGCTTCAATCTTCAGCGCGCCGCTGGAAGAGGACGATGCTGCTTCGAGCATAGAGGCAAACCATTTTGTCACCCAAATACTCTCACGGTCTTGAAGGACGATCTGCAGATCATCCGCCTCATCCTCTTCGTTGTCGGTATAGGTTGCCGAGATAAAGTATGGTTGCAGATCGGAAGACACATCTGCGCCGGCAATGGAAATACGCGCATAGCTCCTGCGTGCTTGGTCAGCCGTGCTCATCCGTTCACCTACTTCCATGGCGGGAGCTCGGAGTCTACATGCTCCTGCTTTTCAGGCAGATTCAGCACGACACCAGCCGGAAAGGTGAAATACGACAGGTATTTCCCGTTGACCATCATAAGGGCATCCGTCATGCCCTCCGTACCATACTGAGAATAGGAGATGCCATCCCAGGTATCTCCCTGCTTGGTTTTGTAGGTAGCCATCAGTAGCGCCTCCTCGCTTCGTCGATGCCAGCCTGCTCCATGACCTCAAGCACACGCTCAGCGAAATCGTCACCATAGGCATTAAGAGCGTCAACCGTGTCTTTGCTCGCGTCTCCTTCGACCTGAATTGTGACTTGCACAGACACCGGCGAGAATACATTTGATCCAGAGTCAGCCGTTTCAATCGCGGTGCGTGTATTACCCGCTCCGGCAGCCTCAAGCGCGGCCACGAGCTGCGGCATCATCCCAACAACTTGGATGATATCCTTGTCATTGCTGAGACTGAGCATCTCCTGTGTTTCGCGGGCGTTCATGATGCGCTCGCCGCCGTGGAGATAGACGGCCTCCGGTCCTTCTTCGCCGACGAGTGCGATACCTGGCTCTGCGTTCAACGTACCTGCAGCATAACGGGGAATGTTGATGCTGACGCCAAGCGCAGAAGCAGCGGCCGATCCAAGCGCATTAAAGGTCGACTGTACGCGCGGAAGCTGCGAGCTTGCAGAGGAGATGAAACTGTTGAGCGTAGCCTGTGCCGCTGCTGAAGCCTCTGCGCTTGCATCCATACCGGAAACGCTCTCCACTACGCTTTCCTGAATCGCAGACATTTGATTGGAGAAGTCCGTGGAAAGCTCGGCAAGAGAGTCTGCCGCGGCCTTCTGCTGCTCTTGGACGGATTTCCAGTTGTCAACCATGGTCTGCAACTCAGCGTCAGTCGCATCAGCCATTCCGGCGATCGCGTTGACAGAATCTTTGCTCCCGTCGGCAAAGCTTGCGATCACGTCACTTAGGCCGTCAATATCTCCCGTACGAGAAGCCAGAGATTCGAGGTTAGTGTTATAAGCAGCCCAGTACGACGCCTGACTCTCCAGAGAGGCGTTGATGCTATCAGCGCTCGTTGCAACGGCCTCATCGACATCATCCCAAAGCGCATACTGTCCCTGAATGCTATTCAGGGCGGCGTTGTATGCTTCGGTATAAGCCTTGGCCAAATCGACAGCAGACGCAGTAGCGGAGCTTATGATTTCAGAGATTTCCAATCCTGACTCAGCCACGCTGGTGACATACGATTCCATCGCCGCCTGATGCTCTTCCACAGCCTGAGTCGCCCGATCAAGAGTTCCTTGTGTCTCTTCTATTTCGGCATCATATTCGCTTACGGCTTTTGATGCTGCCTGCCAGTTTTCATAGAGAGATACAGCCATTGGATCGTAATACGAAGCACCGGTTGTGTCGCTTGCAGCATCGATTGATTCCAGAAAATCAAGATACGCCTGCTTCGTTTCAGTCTCTCGTTTCAGCGCAGATTCGCGCTGCATGGAGAGTTCTGTGAGTTTCGCGCCTGCTGTGTCTCTGGCTATAACTGCATCAACGGCAGCGCTTTGCTCCGCTGCATATCTTTTGGCGCTTGCCAGGTCTTTAACTGTTGTCTCAACCGCAGCACCGTAATCCACGACGCCATTGACTACATCGTCATAACTGAGCGAGAGATCTGGAACGATGGAGTTCAATTCGGAGATAATTGCTTTCATCTCCTCTTGTTCACCTACGGTCTGGTCGGTCTGTGTCGAGAGTTCCCGGAGGCGATGAACAAGCGCAAGAGTTCTTCCTTCATCCTTGCCGATCTCATCAAATGCCGCTTCATTGGAATCGAGCATTTCGTTGAGGTTGGCGTTCAGTTCGTCGCACTCAGCGATATAATCAGAAAGGCTCTGCTTCCCACTCTCGTATGCTGCTGACAGTTCGTCGATCTGCCAAGCGAGAACTCGAGCTTGATCAGAGTTCTCGCCATAGGTCACAACAGTTTGCTCATACTCAGCTTTGAGGCTTTGTAATTGATCATATTGTTGCCGAGAGGCTTCCGTCAGATTGCGGACAGCAGCGGCCTCGTTTTGCGTCGAGGATGTTGCTGCAACAAGCACGCCGGTAAGAACCGCAACTCCGGACGCAATAGCCAAAATTGGCCCTGCGCCGGGAATAGCGAGAAGAGAGGCCGCAAATGCCTTCACTGCAGGGATTGAAGCAACCTTGATTGCAGTCGCAATCCCAATCAAGCCGACCGACAATGCGCCGAGAGCTGCAACTGTAGCCATGATCCCGCGAGTCAACGCTGGATGCTCTCCGGCAAACTCATTCAGCCATGATGTGACGCTTGTTCCGATCTGGACTGTCCTGCGGAGTTCCGGGTTGAATTGCTCGCCGACGGTAACTCTGAGAGCATCCCAAGCGGATTGCAGCAGCGTCACGTCACCACGCAGATTGTCCATCTTGATCTGGGCCATCTTTTCAGCAGCCCCATCGCAGGCGGCAATGCTCGCGGCAAGGGCGTTATAGTCCTCGTCTGTCGCATTCAGGATGGACAGGAAGCCCGCAAAAGCACGCTGCCCGGCAATTGTCTGCGCGTTCATGGTCTTTTCTGCGCCGGTCATCTGATCGAAGTACCCGCGCAGTTCCTGAATTGTCTGGCTAAAAGGCTTCATAGTGCCATCAGCATTTACGGCGCTGTATTCCAGCTCGCCGAACGCCTCAGACGTCAGAGTTACACCGCTGAGCAAGCCAGTAAAGATGTTGCGGAGAGCGGTACCAGCGTTGCTTCCCTTGACGCCTGCGTTGGCCATAAGGCCGACGGCAACGGCAACATCCTCGATGGAATACTCGAGCGCTCCGGCTACGGCTGCGGAGTTTTTGAAGGTCTCGCCCATGATGGCGACGGACGTGTTGGAGTTGGTGGCAGCAGCCGCGAGAACATCGGCAAAGTGTGCCGTGTCGGACGCCTTGAGGCCAAACGCCGTAAGATTGTCGGTGACGATATCCGAGACCGAGGCCAAGTCCTCACCTGACGCCGCGGCCAGCGACAGGACGCCGTCCATGCCGGACAGCATTTGATTTGCGTCCCAGCCTGCCATCGCCATGTAGGTCATGGCCTGTGCGGACTCTTGGGCGGTATACATCGTCGATGCGCCGAGCTCCTTCGCTCTTGCGGTGAGCAAAGCTATTTCGTCCGCATTTGCGCCGGAGAGCGCACGCACGGTCGACATGGTTTCCTCAAAGTCAGCAGCAAGGTCGACGCACTCTATGTAGGCTTCCCAAATCTCGTGCAGCCCTTCGGCGATTCCTGCCGAAACGAGAGCGCCGGACACAGTTCCGAAAGCATTGGATGCCATCTCGCCGAAAGAGGCGGCACCGTTTGCCGCCTCCTCCTCTTGCTCTTCAAGAGCCTCGATCTCTTTGCGCAGTCGCTCGCTTTCTCCTGCGAGGTCGTTTGTGTCTATCCCAGCGTCCTTTAAGCGATCGCTTGTTTCGGCAAGTTTTTTGTTTTGCCTCTCAAGAGAAGCTTCCGTTTCATTGATCCGCTGCTCAAGCTTTAGTTTTTCTCTTTCAAGGCCTTCCGTTGAACCGGTTGTATTGTTGATTTCTGACTGTATCAGTTCATACTGCTTCTTAAGATTCTCCAGTTTGGAGCCGGTAGAATCTAAAGCGCGCTGCTGTTTCTGATAAGCCGAGATATCGCCTTGGGATTTGTTGAGTTCTGTAAGCTGTTTTTGGAGGGAAGCAATATGTTGCTGAGCCTTCCCAAAGGTGCCGCCGAAGCCTCCGCCCATTTGTGCGGTAAGCTGAAACAGCATCGTATATTCTTTTCCGGCTGACATGATATCCCTCCTTTATGATTGCTTTCTTCTTAGCTCCAGTTCCTTTTCGTAATCAGCCACAATCTTGTTGTTTGCCGTAATCCATCGCGTAAAATCGACAAGTGTGCAGGAGAGCCAAAAGGAAACTGGAGTGTTATTATGCTTTGCCATTTTCAGGCATTGACTTCTGAGCCATAAGCCGCCATCAGCGGTTACAGCCCCGATCTCAGTAAAAAAGACCGGGCTTTTCCGCGGATGCGGTTGTAGTCGCCGAGGGGCAGTTTCTTGAAGGCATCAACCCCCAGGCGTTTGCCGTTGACCTTTGTGGTGCAGGCTCTCACCGCCATGCGGATAAGATACTCTCCGGCGATCTCCGGAACGATTACAGCTTTACCGATGACGGCAAGCTCGTTTTCGATTGCGAGGCTGTCCGCGCCTGTTAGAGATTCAAAATCAAAGACCAACTCCTCAATGGTTTCCCCATCAATGGTGAACGGTCTGTTGAAGTGGTGTGTATAAACACCGGTGGTGCCGAGATAATCCTGCTCGGCTTCCTTGGTCGCAATTTCAAGCTCCTTATCATCAAAGGGCTCAATGATCTTGTTGGTGTTATCCATGTTTTGTCTCCTTTCAAATACCGAAAAAGGATGCCCGTGTCACCGGGCATCCTTTGCTCATACTGTGCGCTTACTTGCCGAGCGCTTTGCGGATCGGGGCCATATAGTCGACCCCGCCGATCCTGCATTTCTGATTGGCAGGATCGATGCACCACAGCTCTTTGCCGTCCTTATACGCCTCATAGCGGTACACAGTGTACTGGCCGGAGGCGTTAGACTGAGAGGCAGGCGCGATCTGGCCGGGAGACGTGGTCTTGGGACAGACAACCATCACGTACTTGTCCGCCTGTACCTCCTTGGCCGCTGCAGCAGTATTCCAATACTGCTCAGCAACACGCAGGTCAAGTGTGTGCTGCCTCGGGGACATCAGCTTCACCGCAGCGTCGGTCACGCTGCGGAAGGACATCTGCAGCGTCATAGTATCGACCATGCCGACAAGGACAGCTTCGATGTTGCCACCGATTCCGGCGCCGGTGATCGTCTGCGTGAGGAAAGTGATGTCGGGCGGCGTAATGTTCGCTACGCCGAGGAGGTTTACGCTGTCTTCGTAAACCTCAAAATCGATGATGGCTTCAGGATGCTTCATGTTCTTTCCTCCTTAGCCCTGAAGGGCAGACTGCACAAAGCTGGCATCATACTCCAGCGCGAAATCGATCTCCTGCGCGGGAGAGGGCGGCGTCATGTAAACATGAAGCTTGATGATACCGGCCATGAGATTGCTGACGGGGTTCTCGGATTCGAGCATCTCGACGCGGCCGCCGAGCAGATACCCACTCCCGACGAGGCCGTCAATCCAGATGTTCGCGCTGTCGAGGATGGTGTCGATCAGACGCCGATTCATCGGTAGATCCAGCTTGCTCCAGAAGGTCTTGATCAGGGTGTTGCCAACCCAGTCAAACATTCTGGCGACGGGGATCTGATAGTTCTTGACGTCGGTATCGGCGGGCGCGCAGCCCGTATAGTTGCCCCAGGCCTTCCATCCGTCGATGAAGTTGAGGAACGTGCAGATACCAGCCGCATTCAGCAGATTCGCCTGAGCAAGAGTCAGGATGATCTCGCTGCCGCTGCTGCTCACAAGGCTGTCGATGGCAACAGCCTTGTTGGACGGAGACTCATAGGGAACGCCGTCGTTGCCGTTGTCGGTCTGAGCCAGACGGCCGGCCAGGATCGTGGAAGCGTGGAAGGTCAGGTCGCCGAGCTTCGCCATCGGCCAGCAGATGATCTGATCCTTTACGAAAGTACCACCGTTCTTTGCAGTGATCGCTGCAGAGTAGGTTTCTGCGTCCAGGTCGACGAGGGCCTTGCCGGTGAACATACCGTTGACCGCAGCAATCTTTGCGGCCATCGCGGCAGCGACGGCGGAATCATGAGAGAAGCCGGGCGCAAGAATCAGATCGGGGATTACACCGAACATCGGCATGCACAGGTCGATCTTCTCAACGGCCGCAGCGACGGTCGCAGCAGTGGGCAGCGTGACGTAAGAGACGGTCACGTTGTTCGTGCCGCTTGCAGGCGCGTCTTTCAGGGTGACCTTGCCGGTAGCCGGGTCATACGACACGACTTCGACCTCAGACGTACCGACTTTCACATCGTGGATGCGCGGCGGCTTCGCGGTTACGGTGAACTCCTTTTCCGTGCCGTCGCCACTATACTGCTGGGTATCAATGGTTTCGGTCAGCGGCAGGAAGATTACCGGCTGGCTCTGCGCCAGCAGGAAGTGATAGTACATCACTTCGCAGAGGGTGTAATCGCCCCAGTCGTCGTCGTAGCCGAGATGATCTACGGCTTCCTTGTACGACGTCGCCAGGAACGGCACGTTGGCCTGCGCGCGAGTGTCAGCGTCGACAGACGCCAGAGGCGCGACGCCGATCACGAACGGGATGCCGCTTGCGGCCTCGTTCGGCGTACTGAGGCCGGAATCAACGCGGCTCGTATAGACGCCATGATTTGCCATTTTACGTTTTCCTCCTTGTTACTTTTTCAGGAGTGCGCGGTACGCTTTGTACAGCGGCTCTCCAGGGGTCTTGACCTTGATGTTGTCCGCGGGCAGCGTTGTGCCGTCCACCAGAAGTTCCGCAATGCCCGGCGCCTTTTCAAGCGCCATCTGCACTTCCGGAAGCTTCAGCGCATCCGCTTTCCCCACGGGGTAGATTGTGGCCGTCTGGATGACGCCCACGATAGAAGGACCGATATACGCAGAAAAACCGGCGCTTTTCACAGCGTCGGTTTTCGCACCGGTCTTAGGTTTTACAGCCATAGTTCAGGTACCTCCCGTTTAACTGCTGGCATTTTCCATGTTGAGATCATTTCGCCGAGATAATACGGTGCCGTATCGTCAGGGTAGACCAGCGATTCAAGCTTCGCGTCCGTCAGATCAAGCTCGAACTGCCCTCCGACGATGATATCCTTCAGCAGATTGATTCTGACCCGCTCCATGAGATTGAGCAGCAGAAGGCTTCCTTCCTGTTCATCGGAACAGTAGGTGCAAAAGATGGATCGAATTTGCGTTGCAGAGCTCGCCTCATTTCCAGACATCCAACGATCCTCGCCGGTAATCACCTGGTTGAGGATGTACGGCGCTTTCTTGTAGGCGGCTTTACTGTCCGGCAAGCGCATTTTGAACACGGACGCAACTCGATAGCCCTGCTCCTCGTCCTCAGACTGAATCCTGGTCGGCATGATCAGGTCTTTCGTTTTGTCGCTCATGTATTCGCACAGAGCGTCAAGAAGCAATACTCTGTTCATGCGTCACCATCCATTCATCAGCCGCAGGATTTGGTGGTCGATTCTTTTTTCATAGACCTCGACCATCTTCTCCTCAACCTTGTCCAACACGGCCTCGTTGGAATACATCATTTGCGGAGTCGCCGGGCCATAAAACTCGCGAACAGGAAATCTCGGAGCGCCGATGCGTTCATAGATTCCCGTGTGAGAATACATCGTTGCACGAAAGGCATGATTTAGAGTTTCCTGCACTCCACCACGCCTGACCTGTGTTGTCACCAGCCCGGAGCTGCTTACTCTTGTGTTGAAGCGAATCAACGGAATGACACGCCCTGCGAATTCGAAAACGACAGAGAGCCCGCCACCAGATGATCTCTGGAAGTGGTTGATATTCTTGGTGTACTCGAGAAAGGTGCCTTGGCTGATAGCGTATTCGCTGGTAACCGCCCGCTTTGCTTCGGTTTTTCCAGCTGAGGCAGCGCGAGAAATGGCACTTCCCACTGCTTTTTGCCATCCGCCTTTAATTCCTGCGAGGAGTTTCTGTACACGAGGAATATCCTCTTCAACGACGTCAACGAAAATACCGCCGCAAACAGCGTGGCGACTGTTTCCCGTTGTATAATTGCTCATTCGTCGATGCCCTCCAATTCCGCGCGAAGCATTCCCATCTCGACAACAGAGGAGGCGACGTAGAATTCCCGAAAGAATCCCCCGCCGCCTTCTTTGTTGTTGATATAGAGCCGCTGGCCTTTTTCCGGCTGCTTTCCGCCGATGTCAGCCAGTGCGCAATGAAGGACCGAACTGACGAGATACAGGCCTTGCGCATGATCTTTTGTCAGCTGATGCCGGTCCTTCTCCTTGAGCCCCGAAAGGACGATGGGAATGTCCGTATAAGTGTCACCGTCGAATCTGACCGTGCGCTTTTCGGCAAACTCATTCAGATTCAGGAAAACGCCCTTGATGTCGGCATTCACCATGTCCTTGAAACTCATACCGGGTCCTCCGCATTCAGATCGGGCGGGTTCTCGTCGCTGTCGGGATTATCCAGCGCAGCAAGAATCGTAGAAACGAAGTCGGCCTTGTTCCTGCACTTGCCCATGCGCAGCCCCATGCTCTCGCCGAGATGCCGCAGCGCATCATTCGTCATGGCGAGAAGCTCGTCCTCGTCAAAAGGAGGCTTCTCCTGCTCGCCAGAGCCGCTTTCGCTGCCGGACGTGTTCTCGCCCTGCTCGACATCTCCCTGCGCCACAGAGGGCGTTGCAACGGCTTCTGCGGCTACTCCGAGCGCGATCAGGCGCAGAGCCTCGGCATCGTCCACCTCGCAGCTCTCACCGCGGTTGATAACTGTAACGCTGCCGTGGCCGTTGTCTGCCCCGTAGCAGCCGAAGATGATCTTGACTCTCTTCATCGTTTGCTCCTTTCCCCTGCTGATCAGCCGCAGACGTTTGCCGCGTAGATGAACGGGCAATAGTTCTTGGGAGCGGCGAGCGGACGGGTAGCCAGACGCAGCTTGCGAATATCTTTGTCCTGGTCCAGGACAAACTTCGGCACGCGCTTTGCTGCATAACTGGCAGGCTCCGTGGAGCCGTAGTCGATCTGCGTGACCTGACCGTACATCAGATGGCCGCAGCCGGGCGCGGTAACCATTGCGCTGGTGGCCGGGAAGAACTTCTGGCTCTGGTTGCTGTCGTCGGTGTACTCCTCGTCGACGGAGATCACATTCAGACGATAGCCGCCGAAGTTGATCACGCCCTCGAGCGTCACGCCGTCATAGGCGCTAAGCTGCTCATTGATCGAGCCGATGGCCATGCCACTGTTCTTGTCGATGAGTTTCTGGAAGCCCTCAATCGCCAGCAGGGCATCTGCAGCACCAACACCAAGCACCAGATCGGCAGCGCGCAGGCCGCGGCTGGTGAGCTTCCGGCACATAGCGCGAATATCTGCGCGGACGGTAAAGAAGTCGGCACCGACGGCATCCCACTTGCGGCCGGCGGCGATGGTGTAGGCATGATCGCTGGCCGTGTCATAGAACTGGACGTACTCGGTTTCGCCCTGTGTGTCGTTGTCGATGTAGGTCTGCATGGTGCAGGCGTTGTTGATCATGACCTGGGCGCACATCCACTCTTCACGGGCGGAAATGCGGTCCTCCATCTGGGCCATATCGTCGCGCATCAGACGAGCTGCGCGCTGTGCGGGGGTGGAGGTGGCATAGATCGCCTCTCCAAAGCCGCGCTTGCGCAGGTCATCCAGGGTCAGCAGACGGGACGGCGCGATGTAGGACGGCTCGTATTCATGAATCGCATAGCCCTGGCGATCCATCGGGATATCGCCGGCGCGGCGAGACACGAACGCGGCCATCTTGCGGTCACCCTTGCGATACTCGGTGAGCACCTTGTCGGAGGCGAAGATATCGCCCTCACCGGTCGGGAAGTAGCGATCTTTGAAAAAGGTCGGCTTCGGTGTGCTTTCCTCGTTGATCGCAATCAGGGTATAGGTATCGAAGAAATTAAGAGTTGCAGGCATTGTTTTTTCCTCCCTCTCAGATCGCGGCAGCGGCAGCCTTAAAGAGAATGCCGCGCTCGCGGAGTTTATCCTGGTCGTCTGCGGTGATGGTGTAACCATCCGCAACGATGCACTTGTTGAGATCGAAGCAGCCCGCGACATACACGGTAGCTACCTCGTCAGCAGCGGTGCCGACCTCAACATCATCACAAAGAATGCAGTCGGGCGTCAGCGTCTCATTGCTGGCCGCAGTAGTGCCGAGGACTACCAACTTACCGTCGCCGGCAGTGCCGGAGCTCCTGGCAAGGATCGTGCCGCGCTTGAACGTGGCAGCCGCTGCGAGCTTGCGGACGGTACCGCCGCGCACGATGACCGGCGGCTTGACGTCGGTGACGAGGCCGTCAAATTCCATGTCTCCGACCTTCTTGTAGAGATTTTTCATTACTTCTTTTCCTCCTCTTTCCTGAGCGCGGCTTTCACCTGCGCACGGGCCTTCTGCAGACGCGCTTCCGGGGTGTCGGCGTCTTCGTCTTTGTCCTCTTCGCCGGGGACAGCCTCTACGTCAGCAGCGCCGGAGTCTTTGGCGTCAGCCTTCGCGTCAGCCAGGAATTTGCTGCCCTTCTTTGCTGCTGCCTGCGCAGCCTTGAGGGTCATCTCCGCCGCGGTGCAGGGCTTTTCATACTTTGCCTCGCGGACGACGGCGGGATCGAACAGCGCGGCCACCTCGTCGATGCCGGCGATCCTGTCGCGCTCAGCCTGCACAGCAGCGTTGATCGCGTCGGGGTTTTCCGCAGCAGCACCAGCCGCCGTTTCCACCGCCGCGACCTGTTCCGGGTTATCGGTCATGGGTTTTCCTCCTTCTTCTTCGCCGGTGACCACCGGCTGTTCTTTATTTGTCTCAGCCGAGTCAGAAGCCTCGGGTGTGACTGTGGGAATGTTGTCCGGCACAAACTGTCCGGGGGCAAGGTGCATCTGCCGCCCGCGCACGAAGATGGATCTTCCATCTGCACTTGCAGCAATGCTGACCGGCTCTGCGTCCTCAATGATTTCGTCAACAAAACCTTTTTCCTTGGCTTCGCGTCCGGTCATATAGGTTGTGTCTGCCATCATGTGAAGCAGGACGGTATCAGACAGTCCGGTTTTCCTCTTGTAGATTTCAACCTGCATCTTATCCCAGGCGTCGTTCTGCTCTGCGGCTTGACGCATTTCGTCGGCGTTATATCCACCGAACATGAACACCCAGCACTTGTGGATCATGATGAGGCTGGAAGGATTGGCGCGCACGGTGTCGCAGGCGCACATGATCAGGCTGCCTCCGCTCATGGCTACGCCATCGACAACGCAGGTCAGAGCCGCACCGTTTCTCGCAAGCTCCCGGAGGCGGTTGTGGATCGTATTCGACACGCCGGCGTCGCCGCCGTAGCTATTCACGCGAATGGTGATGCTCTTGCAGTTTTCGATCTGCTTCAGATCTGTCAAAAAATCATCCAGAAGGATGAAGTTCCCCTCGATCGGCTCTCCGTACCAGTTTGTCGGCTGGCTCTCGTAGATGTCTCCATAAAGGGTAATCTCCGCGCTGGTGCCGTCTGTAGAAGCCATAGCATAGGCACGATTTTTGATGTCCACGGCGCCACGCCCTGAAACGCCGATTTTGGCCTTGGGCATTTTCATAACCTCACTTTCCAAACTTCACTCGACGCAATATACGGAGAATGAAGCCATTCCCTTATACCCGCCGCGCATTTGTTGTTGCAACTGCGTTTCATGTTCTTCGGGCAGAACGCGCAGTAGTCATCGCAAAGATTCCAGATCACAGCCGCCATATCTCGAAGCGACAATGACCGAAGATGCTCATAGTTAGTCGCCACCGCCGTCACCGCCCTCGGCTCCCCGCTCCTTGGGATCGGAGTTAATAACGATACTTTCCGTGGAAAAGCCGGATGCGGCGAGAAGATCGTTTTCGTGCTTCAGCTGCGCGATGTTTTCCTCCCAGTCACCGCCGCCGATCTCACGGGTCACCTGCTCGTGCGTTTTCAGCCCGCGATTGATAAGCAGGATTGCAGCTTCCGCTTCCTTCTTCGGATCGAGCTGCCCCTGCACAGGGCCGATCCAGCGCGTCCCAGACCAGGCTTCTCGAATGATTGGGTCATCGAAAAAGCCCGGCGCGTTTATGCGCCGAAGAGCCACAGCCTCCGCGAGCCATATTTCGTAGACCGGCTTACAAAAAGCGTCAACGAACCATGAGCGCTTCATCTTAAAACCGTCCCATGCCTCCATCAGCGCGCCGCGTGAGCTGGAATATGAGCTGTTGAATTCCTTGAGCAGCACATCGTAGGGCTCCTCCAGCGCGGCTCCGACCAAACGGCATAGAGTTTTGACAAAGATATCAAAGCCTGCCGTTGGGATGTTCGGGTTGCCGAAATGCACTTCTTCGTCCGGCTCAAGATGCAAAACCGTTCCCGGCCCCATCTCGTACTCATTGGGATCGCTGGACATATTGTCCGAATCGGCATTTTCTCCGGACTCATCTCCCGCGGAGCTGATGTCCCCGCTGCCTACTTCGTTGAACGGTATCTCCGAAGGATTTGTTTTCGTCTGAATCCATGCAGTAAAGAAGGACTGCACCAAAGCCGCCATCAGCTCTGATTCCGTGTACCGGCGCAGTTGGAGCAGCGGCTCGATCACCGGCGCGAGATACGGAACCCCGCGGTATTGATCTGGCCGTTCGCTGTCCATGATATGGAGAATATTCGGCAGCCCGGTTTTCTCGCCGTAAGCAAGAACGCGGATCCATTTCAGATTTGCCGACGCAAATTCACCGGGATAGCCGTTGCAGATATGGTAGGCAACGACACAGCCGTCCGCGTCCACTTCGACGCCATCATGGATTTTGTTCCCGGCCCCGGGTTTTCCCTCCGGGATCGTCACGTCCGTAAAGCCGCCATCGGAAATCCCGCTCCGGTACTCCGCTGGCGTGCTGACCCTGTCAGCCTCAATGAGATGGATCCGGAGTCCATACGGATTCAAAGGCGTCGCTTCTCTCCGCTTGATCAAGGCGAACACATCCCCGCTCATCATCCAGGATTTAAGGGCAAGCTGCTGCAGCTCTGGAAAGTTGTTCAGCCCAATCGCATCACAGTTCTGGCGCTTCGAGCTCCAGAGCTTCCATTCCGCTTCTGTGCGCTTCTGCCATGTTTTCGCGGCTTCTGGTGACAGGCCGAGGATCTGTCGGTCGATCTCGCTCCGCTGCGTCAGCCCGACGCCGATAATCTTCGTGCGGTTGGTCTGAATCGCAGACGTCGCCACCGGCGAGCTCATATAGAGCATCCGGCTCCGTTGCCGGAGCGTGCTGTTGTTGCTGTTGATGTCGTCAGCCGGGGAGCCGCTGTTCGGGATAAACCCCTTGAGCGCGCGGCGCGTCATGCTTGCGCCTGCCTCGCTGTAGCCTTTTGCCTGCGGAGGGCGCTGCCTCGAAGCGCTACGCTTTTTCTTGCTCAATGCTTTTCGCCTCCTGTTTGTTGGTCTATAAAGACGGCCTGCGGCGAAAGGAGCCACAAACTCCGCAGGCCGTCCCGGTAAAGCCCCGGCCTTTCAGCCAAGAGAGGGGCACATACCCATAAAAAGCGGAGGCTGGATGTTTCGATCCAGCCTCCTATATCAGCAATGGCCTTTCTCACTCCTCCGCTGGAGGCGAGCTTTCACCGTCATTCATTCCCGGCGAGCCCACGCGTTAACAGTTACCAATCCATCGGCATAACGCCGAAAGCCTTTATAGGATGTTTGCCCTGCAGAAGCGTCTCAAGCTTATCAATCTTTTTTTCTGCCTTCTCCATTTCGTCATGCAGGACAGGAAGATCGAATCGCGTCAGCTTGCGGTCATCGATCTCATATTCCTTTACCCCGCCTTCGATTAAGGCAACATAAGCTTTTTGGAGCTTTTTGTATTCTTCATTCCAGAATGCAAGCCGCTCCCGGATAACAGTTTTGCTGGCCATATAGCACCTCACCATTCGTCGTAATACTTATTTACTCCGCTGGTCTGCTTGCGACGCTTCCGGGCGGGAGGCGGTTTTTGCTGCGCAGACGGCGGCGCCGGCTGATCGGCTGCTTCCTTCAGGCGCCTTTCAATGGCGTCAAGGTCAACCGGCAGCGCCTTGAAGGCCGCCAGTGCATAGTTGCGGCAGTCCAGGGCCTCATTTCGCTCATGCCCGGGGATTTTCTTCCATTGCCACGGCTGCTTTTTGTTCGGATCATATACCTTGACCTCCGACAGCAGCCCCTTGAAGAAGCCCGAACCATAATCATCCCGCTTCGGGAAATGGCAGAACTTCGGCCCCGGCTTCTGCACCTTCAGGTTGTCCATGATGATCTCTTTGCCGGAGTCGACGCCGATCTGATACTGCCAGCACGTACCGACAAGCACGTTCTGGATCATGACCTTCTGCTTTTTCGGCGGTGCTGTATATGGCTTATCCGAGCCTGCCATGCCTTTGATGCAGAATATCTTTTTGCTGAGACGCGCCCGGCACTGCTGCCGAACGTCCATTGTGAAGTGACCGCCTTCGTCCATGAAGGTCATGCTGATTCGCAGCCCGCGCCCGTTCCCAAATCGGTAAACGTGCGTCAGCACGTCGTCGAGCTCCTTCCATGTTGTTTCGTCATCCGGGCGGCCCATGATGATACCGCGGCGGATGCCCCATGTCTCCCCAAAATGGCCATGCCCTACGACCTCAAATTCAAGACGGTCGTCCTGCGTATCGACGCCGCAGGTCAATACGAGCACTCCTTCCGGGAGCTCAATGTCGCTGCCGTCCTCATTCTGGCCGTAATCCTCGCGGCGAGCCATAAGCGTATCTTCATCCTCAATATCTCCGCGATCCTCCCACAGCTCTCCGAAAACCGTGTTATAGACGGTCTGTAATTCTTTCGGGTGTCCTACTGCAGTCAGATATTGAACGACTATTTTTTCCCATGCCGCTCCCGGAAATGGAGAGACAAACGCATTGAGCCAAAAGCTGCGTGTTCCCTGTTCATAGGCAGAGGGATTGTCAGCTTCCCATCGGGCTGGAGCGCGTTTCATCGTCCGCTCATCCGAAACTGCTCCACACTCAGGGCAGCAATAATAAACCGAAGTTACACTGAAACTCTTCTCTCCTTCTACAACCTTCTCCTCATATTCAAAGCGGATATCTGCCCAGCGGATTTCATGATAATTCTCGCAATGGGGACATTGTGTTTTCCAACGCTCCATAGTACCGCGAGCATACGCTTTTGCGATCGCACTCGCATTCTTTATGGTCGGTGTGCTGACCTCAACCGCTTTCGCGTTGTAGAAAGTTGTCTGTCGAGCCATAGCCAGTCGCCACGGGTCGCCCTCATTGCCGGCGCTCGTTGCCCATCGGTCCCGCTCGTCGCCGAAAACATACCGGATTGGCTTGGACGCCAGTGCATGAGCTTCAGTACTCCCGCACAGAGTAAGAATACCTCCGGGATAGTTTTTTTGAAGAATAGTGTTTCCACTATCTCGGCTCTTCGGATCCGCGACTTTTTTCCGAAGTGAAGGGCAATCCCTGATCATTGGAGCAAGCCTTAATTTCGAGTAGTCTTTGGCATCAATCGTTGTTGGGTGGATAAATAAAATACTACCAGGATCCTGATCAATGACGTACGCCACACAGTTGTTCTCCATTTCGCTCTTTCCAACCTGTGAAGCAGCTACCATCACGATGTGGTTAACTTTCGGATCGGTAAAGGCGTCCATAACGTCTCTGAGATATGGAGTCAGGCTTGTTCTCCATTTACCTCCGGCTGCGTTGCTTTCTGCTGACATCCGCCTGCGTTTGTCAGCCCATTCTGAAACCGTGAGATTGTCAGGCGGTGTCATGCCGGACAACACTTTTGACAAGACTTTATTAAGCCGAAGAACAGCCGCATTACTCGTCATCGAAATCTTGCTCCATCCAGTCGCGTCGTGTCCGCACCCGCTCCTCATACTTAGCCGGATCGTATTTGTATCGAGACAGATCTATCATGATCTCATATACCTCCTTGCGGATGATCTCAGATGCTTCTGCAACTGTACTTACTGCTGCAACATCCATCGCCAGTCTCCCCGGCAAAGCCATAAGAGAGCCGCGAATCGTATAAATGAGATCTTCAGTCATTGCCGCAACGTCTTCTGAACGGTGCATTTTACCTTTGACCTCTTCCGCCTCCATTTTGGCAATGATAGCCTTGCTTGCTTTGATCGTGGCCTCACTCTTCAACTTGTCCTTTTCCAGTTTGCGATCATCTTCATCAACAGGCTCTGCCGAACACAGCCTTACATATGTGTGCACAGAATCCGCCAGACGAAAACGCCCATTACCGATCTTCTGAAATTGACCATCCTCGGCCAACTGACGAATGCGCCGCCCGGTAATTCCCAGAACGCACGCAAGTTCGGTGGTGCTTACCTCGGTTTTCTCTGTGATTTTCTCACATTTATTTGCTGCCATAAGCATTCTCCATGCAGAAGCGAGACAGGTTGTCCCTACCCCGCTTTTTTACTTGTAATTATTCCAGACTGGAGCCGCAAAAAAGCGGAACGGAAATGTACGATTTTTTCTCCGGTAACTGATCGCTTTTCGGGGTCGACGAGCCCGCATAGAAAGGCCCCGGGCTTTCGCAGTACCTTTTGCGCCGCTAGATAAATAGATTGACGGCTGCTCCGGGTGGTGCAGCCGTCTGATTTTTATGATTTTACTAGCTATACTTTACTGCATTTAATAACCGTTTGCAACCGTCACATACCGTCATCGACCGTCACATACCGTCATCGACTGGCGCTTACCGTCATGTATCGGTTTTATCGCAAGGCCTATCGCGAATATCAGTAGTCATTCGTTTGTTCTTCAGATCTATTCTTGAAGTACCGATAACAGGCAGATTGAACGCTGTCCTCGCTGATATGCTTTCCGAGTGTACTTGATACCTCTTTCCATGGTTTTCCGTTAATGTAATGTAGTCGGAGCGCAATTCGTATGCGATCGTCATCAATACCGGCAATAAACGCAAGGATATCTCTCTCACTTTCCTTTATCTCAGCCTGAAGGTACTCAATCCGGGCATCTAAGTCAGCAATTTCAACTGCAATATTGCCAACCTTATCATTGATAGTATTGGCGTGTGGCATTCCGGTAACCTTAGCTGCAGCTAGCCCGGCTGCATCAAACAGAGCTGCTCGCAGTTCCTGCGTTTTTTCCTTTTTTTCTAACAGCTTAAAGTGCTGATTCAGTTGCTTTCGTGTCATATGTATTCACCTGCCGATGTTGCTATATCCCGCTCGGGTGTGCTGTTGACATAGACAACTATTCTAATCGTTATTCGATATCCGGTTCCGGTGCTTCCTGTCGATTCAAAATCTCAACACCCCTGGCACTTAGCATCTCAGAAAGCTTAAGCTGCTGCTTCTTAACCTTTTCCAGTTCCTTGTGATATCCAAGAATGGTTTTGTGCCGGGCTTTGGCAAGATTCGCGAGTTTTATCTTCTGTGCCAAGCCCTTACGCTTATTCACAAGCTTCATCATCTCCTCATCGGCGGTAAAAATGTGATATTTTGTGAGGCAAAAGGGACAATCGAAGTATTCGACAGTTAGTCCATCGGCATGAATCTTGTGGAAACGCTCCGGTACCAGGTCGAACGTTTCCCCACATTTATTGCAGGTATTTATGTTAGACACTTCTTTCTCCTTTCATCGCACTCTCCGAGTTCCCTATCTTAAATATAACTTTTCATGCTTTGCCCGCGCGATGTCGCTCACCGCCGCCTGTCCGTTGACGGTATGCGCGACAGAGCCTCGGAAAGAGATCAACGCTGTGAACCGTCTGCTCCTGTCCGCAGTAGCCGCAAATCCCGCTCCAGAATCGCTCATGCTCAAGTGCCCGCTCTCCATAGGCCTGCCTAATCCCGTCCGCGCACCTCGTGCAGAGCGCCATATGTACAGGCTTTACCTCGGGCGCAGTTCTCTGGCTCTTATTCACGCTTCCGCCCTCCCCTTTTTGCTGCCTTCGGGATAACAATCTTTCCACCGCGCACCTTTGGCACCACGTCCATCAGGCAACGGATATATGTACTGGTTACATGGCCATCCTCATCGCAGTTGGCAATGTGCTCTTTGATTACGCTGTTTTTCTCCGGCCGGATATCTTCCACGTCGTCCACCGGTTCCGGCTCGGTGTAGATCGGTCGACTGACGTTCCTACTGACGTGCCATTTCTTTTTCCCGGGCCGTCCGTGCACGTTGGCCACCAGATACGCAGCCAGATCACTATGATCGCCGCGGTTGTCGAGCTCTTCCATGCTATAGCCGCCGCCCTGCCAGATTTCACGGAAGATCGGCTCGGCGTCCCGCTCCATGATCAGATGCTGGTGAAGCCTGGCCGGTGCATTTCGCTTTGGGCTCCAGTTGGCTGTCACCCGGAAAACACGCGGATTCCGTCCATAGGTGGCTTTAAAGCGGCGTCGCAACTCCCGCAGGACCTTGTTGACGTCCCGCTCAGCGGCCTCATAGTCGGTGGGCAGATGCTCATCGTCATATTTCCCCGTTACAAAGACGTCGCCCTTGCTGAAGGTGGCGTTGATCACCCGGGCAGCATTCAAAACTGAGTTCTTTTCATTCTCCCGGATCTTCCTTTCCGAACTGGATCCTGCTACACGGGGTGCGCGCTTCGGGGCGGGCTCCCCTGCCTTGCGGACGGGCAGATAGACGCGACGGACTTCCGTCACTCTCCCAGATATGATCTTATACTCCATCGGCTGTTTCATCCTTCCTGTCCCTTCTATTATAAATATGTCGCAACGTTAGGCGTTAAAAAGTCTCGCAAGAAACGCGTGCGCGCCCGCGCGAAAAGCGTTTCCTCTGCTTGCCGATATTCATCGGCCTTTTTGTTGAAAAGGTGCATGGATCAGCAGCCCGCTCTTAGGCCGCTCGTCCATGAATCTTTTCTCCGGGGAGAGCCGAAGCCCTCCCCTGTCATTTACACATTACTTGACAACCTCGCCTGTCTCCGGGTCAATTTTGTACTGTTCTTCCTCTGCGCCACACTCTTCAGGCTCCGCTTGTCCCAACTGCTCGGCCTCTTCGATGATGCTCTTTTCAAGACAATGGGAGAGCTCGGCGAGGATGTCTGGCAGTGCGGCGAATGTTTTAAGCTCCTTCGGCAGAATGATCCCCTGCAGCAGTAGTCCGCCCTTGGCCGCCAGATAAACCTTCCCGGCGGCTGTTATCCTTGCGTGCACGGTGAGGTGATCGACATCCTTCATCGGTCGGAAATGCTCAGGATTGGCGAGGATCGTGCCACCCCTGCTTTTCAGCGGAATTACGAGCTGTCCGCCGTAGCTGATCGACACAACGGGATCCTTCAGCTCCTCCTCGTCCGCCATGTCGCTCAGATCAAACTCCTGCGGCACCGCTGTTTCGCGCACAACGATCTTTGACCAGTCCTTCTCAGGGATATCAAGCGCTGTGAGGACGTTTTCCCCGTCCAGCATAGGCATCCCGTAGAGCGCCCAGTAGGCATACCCGTTGCCGATCCATTGCACGTCGCGATTTTCGTCGTAAAACAGCTGTACGATTCCTGTTTTCTTACAGAGCCTGGCTATGTTCTTAATGACCATGCTGTCCTGTCCTCCTTTTCTTTTCGGTCAGCAACCGCTTTCTCTCCTGCTCAGAGATTCTAAGGGTGTTCCGTGCCGCCTCCAGTGCGTCAGAAGTTGCATCCAGCGAAGCATTCAGGGTATCGATCTCCTGCTGCAACCCCTTGTTTTCCCGATTCAGCAGATTGATTGTCATTTTCTGCTGACGGTCGAGTTCCCTCAGATCTTCGATCTCCTGCTCCTTCTGCAGAAGCCTATGGTAGAGCTCGTCATACTTCTTCCGTTTGACACATCCTGGAATGTTCATTGTTTCGCTCCTTTCCTTTGTTTCTCCAGACACATGGCGAATAGGCAGTTCACATATTCTGCCGCGTTCTGCTCTATTAGCCCCTTATATTCTTCTTTCGTTATCAACGTTTGTAATTTACAATGCAAATGGTGATAATAATATGAATATATTAATTAGCAATAATACTCTTGATCTTCCAGACACGGAGGGAATGAGCTATCGAAGTCCGATGCCTGTTGTCGCATTCCGATATCTCTCCGTTGATGAGCCTCCTTTTCCTGTGTGTCCGCATTGCCAGAGAACCCTTGATCGAGAATATCAGGCGTTTTGCGACCGATGCGGTCAACGCTTGAGCTGGGCAGAGATCGCAAGGGCGGTTATATATGCGCGGTGTCAACAGTGCAAATCGGTGGTGCCTCTTGTGTCTGGCAGGTGCTCGGAATGCGGAGAAAGAATTATTCACCGACGCCATTTGCCGGGATGATGGTGGGAGCGGCGATGATATCTTCTGCATAGATGATTTCGCCATATACCAATTCAGAGGGTGTGACCTTCTTGTAGATCTCGTCCAAGTCACCCAGCCTCCCATGCGGCGGGGCGTGAATGGCGACTCCTGTTTCCACAACTTGACGAGTGCCAACAAATAATCTCTGCGCTGTGCCATCCGATAAAATACAAAGCATCTGCCCGTCTTTTGGCATATCCATGCCTGGGATGTAGATTCCGCATTCCATGGTTTTTTGCCCCTTTTCCCGGCCCGCTCGATCACGCGCAGCCGCCCGAAGTGCTGTCCGGTCAGATCGACGAAGCGGCCCATGGTAGTCAACCCTTGTGCTTCAGTTGGGCTTCCATCGCCTCGGTTGCCTCCTCCCTTGTCAGAAAGATCCTGGATCCGAAGTCGGGAAGAGTGCTGACGGTGAAAGGCTCCTCGCTCACATTCCCGTTGCCCCAAATAATGTGATAGCGATAAACGGTCGTTCCGGGCTTACAGGGGAGCCATTGGAGCTTTCCCGCCTCCTCGGCGTCCTCGTACTGCTTCAACTTTTCGCGCAGTTCAGAAAAGGCCCATGCCGTGGTGTAGAGCGTAGCAATAAGCCCCTCTATCGTGTCCACGCCATCGAAGAGCGTTTCGGCAAGCTCAATTCCGAAATCAAAATCTTCGCACTCGGTGTCGATTTTCGCGCCGTGATCTCGGACGAGCTGCCGCGCATAGGCGTACAGCGGAGCGTCAGGGAAGTCCGGCGCTTCGCCGCCCCCGCGTACCCATGTATCGCCTTCTTTGACGTAGAACAGGTTAAGGGCAGTTTCGATATTGTCCTGCGGATGGTCAGTGGTCAGTCGTTCCATCTTTCAATCCTCCTTTTGTGTTCCCGTTTCGGCCCTCCATGGGCCATCATCAGCGGGGCGGACCAGCCCCGGACGGGCGGCCAAGGGGCCAGCGTCTACCCCTTGACCGTATAATTCTCTCAAAGCGCGTCTGCCTGGTGCATATTTGAAGGCAGGTGTCATGTGCCTTTGGAAAGCGAGTTGTGTCTTTGGAAAATCGTTGTCTTCGTGAATGGCTCCATCCGGCTCATAGATGGAATCGGAGATAGCGCATAGCATGTCCTCAACAGACATTGAAAAATCACCGATACGGGCGAGTGCACAGGCTGCCTCTTCTATGCTCATGGTGGAGGCCTCGGCCAGTGAGCGCGCGACAGCTGCTATCTTTTCTAACTCGCAGTCATACGGCAAGAAGGTGGCAGGCAAAATGTCACACTCACACCACTTGTCACGCCCTATGACTATATATTTCTTTTCCTCCGTCTCCGCCTCATCGAGCAGCTCTTCCAGCATCGCGAATAATTCTTCATTTTTCATGTCTCAGCCCTCCGCCCCGCGCGCATTCACGCGAGCTACATTGTATTTATGGGATTCTGACCGTGACGATCTTGTAATCCCGATAGGTAATGCCTCGCCTGCGTAATTCTAGCTCTACAATCAGAGGGTCGGCAGGCAGTAAAAGTGGTGGTCGGGTCTTGCTGGCAAAGCGTTGCCGTAGCGGATATGTGTTGAAGTTCGTCCCGGACACGAGCCGCCCGGTTCGCTTGTTCTTGATAACGTAGTAATCCATCCAGCTTTCCTCATACAGGCATGCGGATCATGTTTTCCAAATACCGCACATCTTGGCTCCTGAGCTCAATGATCTGCTTGCTTACCAGCCGGATCTTGATCTTCTGCTTGTTGCGTAATTCGTTTCCGAGTTCAAACATGCTCAGCGTCGTCTCAATGATTTGGATTGTCCCGTCCATCATCCCGACCTTAAAAAACCGCGTCCCCGGTGTCGCTCGGCGAAATCTCTCGTAGGCGTGGCTATCAGCAGCCCGCTCGTCCGGCTTGTAGGGGCCGACGCCTTCGGCGGCCCGCTCCTCGTCAAACAAACAATATTGCTCGCTCATGTGTTGGCCGCCTCCTTTCCGGCGGTGGCCGCCTCCATTCTCTTGAGCCGTTCGACCACAGCCTCCAGCGTGTTGCGGACAGAGGAAATATCCTCCGGGACGGTTCGGGAAAGGCGCTTGTCAAGAGCCTCTGCGAGCGTGTCACCCCGAAAGCTCCAAATGTTGTACTTTTCCAGTACTTTCATAATAGCTCTGTGCTTATCGTATTCCTCCCGGAAGTGGCCAAAGGCCTCTACCTGCTTGATCAGCTCTGCGTTTTCCTGCACAAGGCGCGTGCTGACGTGGTAGGCCAGATTCTTGCTGTTTTTCTTCTGTGCCACGTACTCCTCGAAATACTCCCTTTTGCTGTCAAAGAAAGGGTATCTGTCCGAATCCAGCCGGGAATAGATGATGTACAGCAGCAGATCCTGGCTGTATGTGATTTCCCGGTAGATGGCCTTTTTCCGCGTCGTCAGAGTCTTCTTGTCCGGGTCGTAATACATCAGCCCCACGCTCTCCGGCAGCTCCGTCCGGTCGATCATGCCCTTCGGGCATACAAGGTACAGGGAGTTGCAGATCTCCTCATAGCGGTAAAACTTGCTGTCTCGAAGGAAATCTCCGCGGGAGACCTTGATCTCATAACCGGTAAAGCAGGGATTCGCCCAGCTCTTGCGGATGGCGAGGGCGTCAAGAATCTTCATATCGCCCGGAACCGTGAACCAGGTTGACCCGCTCTTGCACTCGGTCAGGAAGAAATCCTTGATGTGCTTATGGGAGAGAGCAATCTTGATATCCGTGGAAGTGACCTTAGAGCTCATTCAATCCTCCCTCCTCGCATTTCGGGCAAAACAGGGAAATCCCCTTTGCCGGCGTTCCATCAGGAGCGACAATCGGTCTGGCTTCCAGTTCCGTTCCGCATTTTCCGCACGAAAGAACTCTGATTGGGCAACCCCAATGCAAACCTTTTTCGTCGTAGTTATGTGGAAACTGGACCCGCTGTGTCACGGGGCAATGTGCAAGCAGTGCAAGCACCCGGCATTTGTTGCAGTTTTCCGGTTTTTCCGCTCCGAGTATATAGACTCCGTTCATTCCTCACACTCCCCCAGCTCACCGAGATACGAGCAGCATGTACAAGCCCGCCCCTCGTGGAGGCATACCTCCTGGGTGTCTTCCTCAACATCTTCCAAGGGCATATCCCACCATTTGCAATAAATCACTTGGATTCTCCCTCCTTGATGGTACTCATAGTCCGCTCTCCGGTAGTCGCCTCGCGTCGGCTGCTGTTTCCGTGGAGAGTAAATGTGCGAGCAAAAGGCCAAGGCTCCGGCGTTTACCCTTGCTTTTAAGCCACCTGAGCATTTCGTCGAACATTTCTTCTCGAAATTCTCCGCCCCAGCTCTGTTCTCCAGCGCACTCTTCGAGGATTTCAAGCTCTTGGGCCATGCGGTCTATGCCATTCATCCCAGCACCTCCGGCTTCTCGCATCGCTCATACTCGATCACCCAGACCCATGGGGAGGCTACCCACCCGCATGAATCTATCTTGTCGGGTTTTATCGTACTGTTCCAGAGCTCGGAGAAGAGGCGCTTATAGATCGTGTCAACAACCCACCTCGGTGCGGACGAGCCTGGGGTCAGCATCCTTTCCATGGCTTCCTGCGTGATTCCTTCGGCTTTGATCTCTTCTCGCGTTATATCTCTGAGCAATTGTGCGCGTACCCTCTTGACGCGCAGGAAGATCCGCGCATACTCTCGCGGCATATGGATGGACGGGTGCCATTTAGGCAGATCCCAAGAGTCTGCATAGTCTGTTTTTTCGTTTTCAGGGAACGGAACAGATTTTGCCCCGTCGGGATAATCCGCCCGGTAGAGGACATACGGCCCTTCGCCGTCGTCGTAGTTCTCCCGATAATCTCCCCATGCCTCCCGGACCCACAGAATATCACCTTCGGCCCATGGTGCCCCGCTCACGGTGCCGTCCGACCAGGCAAATACAGCGCCGGCGCCGGCCTCTACCGTCTCGGGAAGCAGGTTCTCGCAGATCAGCTCCGCACCAATCGTCGGCTGATTACGGATGATGCGCCTTGTGGCCGTTTTATCTCCTGCCAGCGTCGCCCGGACCATCTCTGTATTGAATAGCAGTGGCTTCATTCGCGGCATATCAGCACCCTCCCGAAAGATCGTCGATCCACGCCATGATGTCTTTCGCCAGCACCCTGTTTCCGGTGCTGTTGGCATAGGCGAGGAGTGCTTCTATAGCCGCACGGTCCTTTTCAGGGCGGAGAACAAAGCAGTTTTCCACGACCGCGCCGGTATCCGCTTTCAGAACGACGTATTTCCTTTTCAGACCGTCGTAATCCTCGATTGGTGCCAACGTATAAGGCTCCTCGGCCCGTTCCCGGTCTTCGCGCCGCGCCCATGGCCGAATGTATTTCCCGAAAACTTCGGCGATTTTCTTTTGGCTGGGGGTGTAATCCATCTCGATGCATCCGCAAAGATCGAATGTATCGACTTGTTTACTCACTTCCATTTCTTCCAGGACGTCCCGAATTTCAGAAAGGACGCCGTGAGAATCTATGTCATAGCTGCCGCATGCAGCAAGCAAGGCGTCGCGGTCGTCCTCGTCAATAGCATCAATCGCAATGCCATTGCACTCCAGCAATTGAAGGACACTGTTATAGGTTTCCTGCTGGTCGATCCGGCTCCTGTTTGCGATCTTATCCAGGAAATAGCCCTCGTCCATGCGCCCGATCAGGTGCAGGAAGCTTTCGGTTTTTGGCGTCGGGTGCCATCCATAGGAGTAGTTGCCGCAATCGCCGGTAATGCTGATCTCATACCGGTCAAGGTCGAGCTTGAAAACCGCCCATAGGCAGGAGCCGTAATCCGGATCGCTTTCTTCCTGCGTCAGGCGGATCGTGATGATCCGCGGCTTAATTTGCTCAATTATCATCAGTCCCGCTCCATTTCCGCCCGCAGGCTGTCTTTGATGTAGTAGTCAAGCCCGAGAGACTGGCACAGAGCTTCGGCCTTAATCCCAAACGATTTCCAGTCTATCTCCGATTTGTGATAGTTCAGTTTGCCGATCTTGACCTTGTCGAAATCATTGTGACAGGTTTCGATGATCTGGAGCACGTTGCGGGAGTTAAGCACAGGCTCGAACGATACCCATGTGCGAATGCCGCGCATCTTTGCGCCTTGCAGAGCATTGAGCTTTTCGAAATACATATCCCACTCATACTGTCCGTCAATGGTAATGCCGTACCAGTCCTCACTATCCAGAAGGTCAAAGTCCCGGATGCCGTTACCTTTCGTTAGGATCTGAACGTGGTTGCCGTGCTCCTTCAGAAGCTGGATAATCTCCCGCGTGGCCGTGCAGTCATAGCCGGTGGGGTATGGGTCACAGGTGAAGCACAGGTGAATTAACTTGTCGGAAATTTGCTCCTTATCCAGCTGCCTCCTGACTTCCTCCACGATGCCGGGTCGCGGCTCAACGCGAGAATGGAACGTCTCGCGCTCCTTGTGCAGTACACCCGGCGCGAAGCAGTAATAGCAGCGGTGCGGGCAGCCGGTGTAGATGTTGATAGCGTAATCGCCATATTCTTTTGCCTTTCCTCTCGGCTCGTATATTGGTTTCATGTTTCAACCTCCTTATGCCATCTGATTTTCTTTTCATCCAATACGATCTCCAACTGCTCATATCGCTGGCCTGTCCAATGCGTTCCTCCAGCTGGGCCGTCGCAAATCCAGTTCGAGGCCCGGAGACTTGCGCCGTTCTCCGACTGACGGGTATAGGTGAACAGGCGCTTATAACCGAGGGCCTTTGCCGCCCTCCAAACTGCACCGTAGAGCATCGAACAGGCGTTCCTTGTTCCATCGGTGCAGCATCGGTTGACCTCCAGGGTAAGGCCATCATCCAGATACCTGGCGACTGGACGCCCGACCATGGCGACGCCACAAAGCCGATCTCCATCGAAACAAGCAATAGAGAATTTGTGGCCGACCGGCGGCTTGTTATGCCGGTGATGATCTTTCACGAAGGTTTGCGCTGTTCGGAAATCGCAGGGCATGATTTTGAGCATGATTACCTCCTCACGCCTCGATCCCCAGATAATCGAACAGGGTCGGCGTGTCGACCTTCTCTTCCTCTGCGTCCAGGTACCCAACCGCGTCGCGGAAATAATCAGCGTTCAGTTCGGTCATGAGGCCGCGTCGCCCAGCGATCAGCGCCCGCAGCGGCACCGTGCCGATCCCGCCGAAGGGATCGAACACAGTCTCGCCCTCGTTGGTGTAGCGGTTGATCAACCGGTCTACAATATCGAATTGCAGCGGGCAGACGTGCATCTGCTGGCGGCGCTGGCTCTGCGTGGTGTTCAGCGTCCGCATCCGGTTCACGTCGTCCCATACCTCCTCGCTCCACGAGCCGGGGGCCACGACCATGAAGGTCGCCGGGAGATGGCCATCTGCGTCCAGCTTCTTAGCGATCTCGACATGCTCGGCGTAGCTGTAAACGCTGTCCCGGCTGTACTGCCGATAGACGGCCTGCAGCCGGTCGACCGGCGTGTTCTCGATCTCCTCTTTGGTCATGAGGCGGTCGCCGCTGCTGCGCCAGAAGCCGTGCGCGTCGATCTGCCATTGAGCGCGGGTGTAGTCCTCTTTGCTCTTTTTGACCGGCGTATCAGCGTAAGCGGTGGAGGTGTCAGTCGGGAGCTTTCGGAATAAAAGAATGTACTCAGGGCAGCCGACGCCCATTTTTGTGCCGTCCTTGCACTGCTCCGTCCAGCCAAGCCGGTATGTCTGGTTGTTTTCCCGCACCACGTCGGTCACGACGGTGATCATGCCGAAGTACTGAAAGCCATGCTTCATGTAGTGCTCGATGCACAGTGCGTGAAACGGCTCCATGGTCGGCATGCCTGTCCCGGTGGCGTTTCCGAACAGAACCCGATCCTTGACATGGCAGGCGAACACTCGACCGGGGCGCAGCACCCGCAGCAGCTCCGGCGAGAGGAAATCCATCTGCTCGAAGAAACGGGCCGTGTTCTCGTTGTGGCCGAAGTCGTTATAACTCGGCGTGTATTCGTAGTGGTTGGAGAAGGGAATGGAGGTCAGGATCATGTCCACGCTGTTTTCCTCCATCTTGGCCGTCTCCTCTACGCAATCGCCATGAATGGCGGTGAAGCGTTTTCCGTCAACTCTCACTGTCTCAACTCCTATATTCCGGGCCATGCGCTCGGCCTGCGCCGCTTCGTTAAGCCCGTATTTTTGAACGATCTCGCGCATCCGCTCCTGCTGCTCATTGTGCTGCTTCCACTTCTCCATCAGTGCCCGATAGATCGGCTCCTCGGCTTCGGTGTAAAGAATGTCGATGATAACCTGTTCCGATTGCAGGAAACGGTAGATGCGGTGCACCGCCTGGATGAAATCATGGAATTCGTAGTCGATCCCGACGAAGATCGCCCGGTGGCAATATCGCTGAAAGTTACAGCCGCAGCCGGAGAGGCTTTTCTTCGTGGCGAAGATCCGCGTCCGGCCCTCGGAGAAGTCGATCACCCGGCGCTCGCGCTCGTCATAATCCATCGTGCCGTAGATATCCACGGCCTCAGGAATCATCCGTTTCAGCTCATGGCGTTCCTCTTCCCGGTCGTGCCAAAGGATGAAGTGCGCGTCCGGGTCGCTGTCGACGATCTCTTTTGCCAGAGCGCAGCGGGAAGCAATGCTATCTTTCTTCTCCCGTGCCGCCTCCTGCAGACTGGTCGCTGCGTCGTTCATCATCTTGTACTGGCCGTCCTTATCGGTGACCCCCTCATAGCCGCGGGAGATCATGTGCGGGCGGACGTCCATCGGCGGCAGAGCATAGCCTTCATCGTCATAGCCGAGATCTGACGGCTTGGAGATGAACAGTGCCCAGCTTGACACCCATAGCCAGAATTCCTCTTCCTTGTGCGGATAGAGGGTCAGGTTGTTCGCCTTGCTGCTGTCCCGCTGAAAGAAGCGCGTCAGGGCCTGCCCGGTGTCCATGATCTCCAGAAATCCTGCATAGTGGATCAGCTCTTTCAGCCGGTTCGGGGCGGGCGTGGCCGTGGCCACGAGCTTGTACTTGATGCCCTTGAACTTGGGGAGGAAGGTCTGATATGTTTTGCTGCCGAAGGAACGGAGCACCGCCGCCTCATCCAGCACGCAGGCTGTAAAGCCCTTCGGGTCGATCTCGCCATCCCGGACGCGCTCATAGTTGGTCAGATAGATCTTTCCGTCCTCGGTTGCGTCGGTGGGGCTTGTGATGTAGCGCGGCTCCTCCATGCCGAGCAGTTGCACGGCGTCGCGCTTGAATTCCTGACGGACGCCCAGCGGCAGCACGATCAGCGCCTTCCCTCCCTCGCGCGCCAGCACCAGGCGGCAGTATTCCAGCTCCTGCAGGGTCTTGCCGAGTCCGAAGGATTCAAACAGCGCCCGCCGCCCTCCGGCGACGGCCCAGCGCACTGCGTCGCGCTGATGCGGTTTCAGAACGGGCGAGAGATCTTCCGGGGCAACAGTGAAACCACTCACAGGCGCGACCTCGACCTTCGTTTTCAGAAACTCAAGATATGTCATTTACTGAAACTCCACCTCCAGCCCATGCTCCTCTCTCAGTGCCCTTCGAATGTCCGGGTAGGAAACATAGCCCTTTTCTATGCTGTCGCAGAGATAACGGATCTCCTCGTTGAGCTGCTGCACGTCCTCGTCCGGCGCGCCGTGCTTGTCCAGCAGGATCCACAGCGTCAGCGTCGCCATGAACTCCATGCCGAACAGCTGGCCTTTTTTCTCGGCCCGGTCGACGTCCGCCTGCGTCTTCGGGATCTTCTTCGGGTTCGTCCGCTTGCTCATACCGCCACTATCCTTTCCAGTTCCGCCATCGTATGCAGTTCCACCGCCAATTCCGGGAAGTTCGCGCGCACAACGGCGGCAGCCATCTGAGGCGAAACAGAGTTGCCGCAGCGTGCCACCTGCTGATTCTTTGGATATGGCCTGCCCGTGTAATCCCGCTCGATGATGTAATCTGCGGGGAAGCCTTGCGCGGCATAGAGCTCACGAGGCATCAGCATTCGAAGGAGGATGTCGTCGATGTAATGCCATACACCGCCGATGTTCAGCAGCAGAATCTCATCATCCGCGAGCGTGTAGCCGCAATACTGGTTCAGCAGCGCCCGGATCTCCGGCCAATGGCCCAACCAGCCCTGAAACGGCGCTGCTGGGTCGTACTTCTCCACTTTCACCCCAGCGACGGCAAACTCACCCCAACTCGCTGTGATCGTCCGCAGCGGCTTGTCAGCCCGCTGCCCAATATCCTCGCCTTTGAACTCCACGATGTGCGCGGCCACAAGGGACTGACCGCCGGAGCTCGTTACGGTGTTCACGGGCTCCTCCGGGCTGTTGCCCCGTCCGTGATAGCCTCCCGCGTGGAAAGGCTGCAGGATCGCGGCCGTCAGCCCTTCCCGGTCGTGTCCGGTCACGGTGTGCATGGGATCCGTGGGATCAATCGGCTGTCCGTTGCCGTAGTACTCCGTGATGTGGGCCACCACCAGCCCGTGACGGTTGGAACCGTCTATCGTCGGGAGGCACTCCGTAAGAGCTGACGCCCTCGCAGGCCCGTCTCCCTCGTCGTGATACTGCATCAGCTGCGCCGCAGCAAGAACCTGATTTCCCGCCGATGTAATCGTATGTACCGGCTGATTGGCCGGCGCTCCCACACTGTTTTGCGTATTAGGGAAGGTAAAGGGCGCCATGACCGGGGCGCAAACGCCTTTGGTGCATTTCTGTGTGATCGTTCCCAATGGCCGATCAGTTTCGGCAAGGTGCCCTTCTCCGGCGTGATTGCATTCCGCAAGGAACGGTGCCATGACCGGCTCTACCAGCTCATGAGCCCCAACAGCAGTTACAGTTGTCAAAGGCCGCTCAATGTCCTGCGGGCCATTCTGAAACTTCCCCTGCACGATGAACGGCTTCCCGCTTTTAATCGTGAACTTGTCTACGCCGCGGATAATCCGACGCTGGGTATTGTCGGCCAGCGGTCTCTGCGCGTTCACACCGTACTTGGCCTTGATTTCCTCTTTGCTTTCGAAGATCGAGTACATCGGCCTGCTCCAGTCGATGATCTCCGCGGCGCTGCGCCAGGGTAGCAGTTTCCCGCTCTTGACCTCTTCACTGTTCCTTGGGGCATGCGTCCGCTCCGGCCATACGATGGGCCGCCCGTCGCGGCGGGCCACCAGCACCCAGCGCTTGCGCGTCGTGGGCGCACCGTAGTCCGCGGCCACCAGCTCCCGATAGTCCAGATCGTAGCCCAGGCCCTTTACCAGCCTGTCAGCGGTCTCGCTGTCCGTGGCCACGCCGAGGAATTCGCAGGCCTCTGCCAGTGCGTCCGCCTGTTTCTCCCGGTCGATGCCGGTGGAGAGCATCCCGATAAAAGCCTGGAAGGTTTCTCCCTTGTGGGCCGGATCCGGCGTCATGGCCAGCTCATCGGGCGGGACAACCTCGCCGGGCTCTGTCACGACCTTCTTGCGCCTGCCCTTCTCGTTGACCACATATTTGATTGGCCTGCCGGTTTTGGCGTCAAGCAGTACCATCAGCGGCCCCCAAGTCTGGATCTCCTCCACGTTCTCCATCCCAATCACACGCGGCTGAACGTCCAACGCCCAGCGAAGCACTACCCAACTCAGCCCACGGATCTTGCGATCAACCAGCGGCTCTCCTTTGGCTTTGGAGAAGTGTTTGCAGTCCGGCGATGCCCACAGAAGGCCGACCGGACGGCCGCGGCATACCGTTGTTGGATCCACGAGGAACACATCTTCCTGATAGTGCTCCGTGTGGGGGTGGTTGGTCTTGTGCATTAGGATTGCTGCTGGGTCGTGATTGACAGCAATATCCATCACGCGGCCGGTTGCCATGCTGAAACCGGTCGAGAAACCTCCGCCTCCGGCGAAGAGCTCAGCATAGATTTCATCTAACAGGCTGATCTGTGCGGTGGAGTGATTTTTCATTCTTCGCTCTCCTCAAACATGGAATACTGCCCGACGCAATCGGTGTCCGGCAGGTTCTCCCAGCCGACGCCGATATAGTCCAGCACCCGGCCCCAGCCGTATTTCTCGCCGGTTTCCGGGTCGGTGCAGCAGCGGTACATCCAATACTCCCATTCCTTCAGGTTTCGCTCCCGGAGCTGATCGAAGCGATGGGGCCGCTTTTCCATGTGGATGCCGAAGCCGCACATAGAGCAGCCCGTGCGCTGGGCCTTGGTTGTACGGAGCGTTCCGTATTCATCCCGGGCGATTTCCCCATAGATGGCCGGCACAATGGTGTCAAGGTGGATCCCGGTGTTGAAATAGCTGCGATCCCAATTCTTTTGATACCAGTCCTCCATTTCCAGGGCCAGCGTCAGCAGATCTTGCCGGTTGAAGATGGCGAAGGGGGCGCTCCGGATCACGGATTCTCCAAAGTAGTTGCACCCGTGTAGGCGCAGGCTCTTTGCCCGGCGTCCGCCCTCCGAGGCCATAAGCCCAAGATAAGGAACACTGTTGTGTTCCTTGGCCCAATCGTCGCAAGGCTTTTCTTTGAGGTAATAACAGCACTTGGATGATACGCGGATCTTCTCCGGCTTCCCGTAGTGGGTGCCCTCCGTTTCGTTCTCATATCCACCGAAGAGCTCCAGCCAGCGTTGAGCCAGCTTCATACGGCTGTCCGTCTGAAAGCCGCCGTATTCTCCGGTTTCCCCGGTGATAATAGCATGGCGGACGGTCTTGTTCTTCTCGGTGGGATTCTGCAGTAGCTCGATCTTGGCGGCAACCTCCTTGGAGATCACCGGGAAGCCGAATTCTTGGATGATAGATGGCTTGGCCCACCGCTTTTTCACGCCAGTCACCGGGTCGATCTCCCGGACGGCAGATTGCAGCAGCTCCAGGCCAAGGGCCTTATGTACCCTCTGGATGCTTAGATCCTCCAGGTAGCTCACACTGATCCCCGGCGCATAGATCCCGATGGATTGCAGAAACAGGAACAGCACGATGCTGTCGAGTCCTCCGACCGAGACGTGATACTCCAGCCCGCGCCGATCGCATTCCGCCGCGAATTCCCGCGCGCGGATGGCGGCGTATTTCTTCTTGAAGGAATAGGGCTGCTTTTCTTTTGCCATGAAGTCCGCGATCTTCTTTTCTGAGTCGAGGCGCTTCATGCGTTCCAGCACGTTTTCAGCCATTTTCTCTCCTTGCCATTCCGCCTCCCCTGTGGTATACTACCCATAAGGGATTTCATTTTTGTCCTGAACTTCCTTGCCCTCTGACGGGTGCCCGCTCGTCAGAGGGCTTTCTTTATGCGTGCACATAATGGTTTTCATACAGCTCATCGCGGAGCTCTTTGGCCTCCTCATCAGACAGGATTCCTATGCAATCAAGCGCCATCAGGACACCAGCCGCTCTGAAAAAGTCTCTTTCAGCATCCCTAAGATTTCCGCTTTCCCTTAGTCTGTCAGCGCTGTCTGTCATCCGCTTCAGCAGCGAAAGGCCGACATTTTCCTGTTCTTCCGGCGTCATACTTCCTCCTTTCCCCGGCACCATACCGGCGACTGTACATCAACGGGATAATCTGTCCATCCGACAGCTATCACACGGCGCCGGCCCAGCATCGGCTTGTTCGGATCTGTACAATGCGCCGTGTAGCAGGCCTCCTGCTTTTGAGGCCCTTCTGTTTCGTAATACCGACACCCGATGCAGCAGCTCATACTTCACCCTGCCTTCCTGTGTTCGGTGGCAGCTTGTGGTTCCTACGCCAGTATTTTACGTTCTCCCGGGTGCAGCCCAGCGCCTCGGCGATCTCCCGATCCGTCGCCCCCGCTTTGTACATCTGGGCTCCAAGCGCCCAGTCATACTTTGTTCGCACATCCCCGAATTTTACCGGCCCGAGTTTCGGCCGTTTGCCCTTTTCATACAGAGGGCAGCGATCAAAGTCCGATCGCATCTTCCGATCCGGGATCTGTGCGATCCGAGATTTCCCTGTCAACGTCATATAGTCGCAGTTGTTCCCTATGCCGGTACCCGGGCTTGACCAGTATCGGCAGCTCTTACGCGTGCAGGTCTTTTTCATTTCCTGCCTCCAAGCTTGTCCGCGTACTGCTTCAGCTTTTTCAACTGCTCTGGGCTGATCTGCGGATTCTGCTCCGCATCCTTCAGCAGCTTCTCCTTCAGCCTTGGCGCCACCCGGATCGCCGCGCGGTACTCGTGATAGTTAAAGCTCGTCATCGTCGCCCACACTTTCAATCTGGATGGGATCCATCCAGTCCGTGGCATCCGCCAGCTCGCGGCGCAGGTCGGCGTTCTGCAAACGGTAGTAGCGGTTGACCGTGATCGACACGCACAGGCCCACGACCAGTGCGCAGATTAGTACGTTCATCATCATTTTCTCTTCTCCTTTGTTTGTATTTACGGGATAGCCATGGCTTCCCGCTCTTTTCGTTCCAGATTCTCACATATCCGCTTCCATGCCTCAGGATGCTGTGTGTAATAGTCGCTCATGTTCTCGCTCAGTCGATCCCTCATGTGCGTCAGCCATGTTTCGCGCTGCTCAACTGTCAGATCTTCCACGGCCACCGGCCCGCTCTCATAGAGGACAAAACCACGCACCGTAATGTCCGGCTTCTGTTCTTTCCTTGAATTGTTTGATTTAGACATGAGCAATATCACCTCACTTTCATCCTTATTCGCCCTGGGCTTGTCATTATTCCCTGCTCTTGTCTCCTACGCTAGGGGGAAGGGGGCCTTCGCAACGATAGAGTTGAGCTTCACTGATTTGACTTCCCTTGTGCAAGCGTGAATTAAATTCACCTTTAAGACAAAAAAATACGATCTCTCATTTCCTTATCAAGATGCAAAATGGGGGTAATAGCGACAATCTCACTTGCTTTGAACTCGCTTTCATTATTAATTTTTTTGCGTAGACCAGCGTATGTAAGCCCCATTGATGCAGCAATATAGGAAAGCTTCAAACCGCTTTCATTAATTACCTTCATCAACATATTTGTGTCTGTCATATTAGCACCTCTTTTGTTGAATTTTATTCACGCTCAAAATATAGCATGCTTGTGAATATTTGTCAACATTCTTGTTGAATTTTTTTCACTCATATGATATGATGCAGAAGAAGGAAGTGTTTGCAGTGATTTATCTTTATGACAATATTAAAAACAGGCGCCTCGAACTCGGTATGTCGCAAGAGGATTTAGCCTTAAAGGTTGGCTATTCTGACCGCACATCCATTGCAAAAATCGAAGCCGGGAAAGTTGATATCTCCCAATCTAAAATACTTGCTTTTGCCGATGCTTTAAATACTACGCCTTCTTCTCTCATGGGTTGGGATGATGAAAAGCCCGCTCCCAAGACAGAGAACGAGCTTGACGAAGAGTTTATTCGCCTCTGGCGTCGTCTGACTCCGGAGCAGGCTGAGCGGGAGCTTGCTTATCTACGATCTCTTGCAGATGGAAAAGATAAGTAAATCTGTTGGTTTGGCTCAATGCCTGAAATGCTTGTATAGCTTCGGTTTCTTTCATTGTCTCATCCTCCTTGCTCGCATATAGCGAAGATGATCTACTTTACCGCTGACGAAAGAAAGATTGAATGATTTTTCTTTTTTTGTGTCAACTTTTGTTTATAATTTTCTCAATATTTCTTGCTTTGATTTTAATATCATGCTATGATAAATGCAGAACATGATCTTTCCGATCTTGTTCTGCATCTTCATTATCGGAATAATCAAAAATGTGCTTGGCATCCCAATAGTTAAACAACATACAGATGATATGATTCGCAAGGGCCCGTCACCTTTAAATTGCGGGAGCCTAAGAATTGGTGAAGATGTGTAATAATCACATTTGATGGACATTGGGATAGGAGTGTTTCATAATGCAAAATATCTTTGAATACCAAATAAACACAGAACAGGTAGTTTCTCTATAGGTTTGTAATCAAAGTGTAATAAAATACCGCTTAACTGATTAAATCAAAAGACAAGGAGCATAATATGGCGCTTATTAGTTGCCCGGAATGCGGGGGCATGGTATCTGATCAGGCTGCCGCATGTCCACATTGCGGCTTTATTCTCTCCAAAGCGGAAACTGTAGAGGATTCGATCCAAAAAACTGCCCTAGATGGAGAGCAGAACAAACCTGAAAAGGCCAAGCCCTCAAAGGGGAAGATAGGATGCGGGGTTGTCCTGGGGATATTCTTGGCCTTTATTATTCTCATAATAATCGCCGCAACATCCGGGTCGAGTGGCAATAGCGAGTCTTCAAGGGAGATCAAAGCATTCGCCTATGCAACCTACTATATCACCGACAACTATTATTCCGATGTGAAATTGTCTCGAAAAGACGCTACGATATCTTTGTCAGGAGACAAATACACTATCACAGGGAAGTTTTCAAAAGACGGAGTCATTCATCGCTATTCTATAGTTTTGCGGCTAAACGATGATAGCGCAAGCATAATTTCTTGCAACGTAACATGACAAATGATGCTTCTTAGGAGATTATATATGGCTATCATTTAATTTGACAAAGTTCCGGAGTCTGTACAGATTAATCTTTGCAAGTTGGCCTTTAGAAAGACGGTAGAATAGTTCAAAAATCCTGCCATGACGAAAAACACGATATGTGGCTTGTATAAAGATAAAGAGGAGATGAATTCATGAAATATGGCCCTTGGATTATTCCCGATGATTTAGATTCTGAGATTGAATTTGCAAAAAGAATTAATAATGCAAACACCATAAAAAAACACAAAATACGTATTTCAATGGACGGAAATGCAGAAATCCAAGGTTCCGGCCTGGAGCCATATCAAGTTTCTTTAACTGATTGTACCTGCGCTGACTTTGCTTTTATTGGAAGGAGGGGAATTCCTTGCAAACATATGATACGACTGGCAATAGAAACCGGGAAATATCACGATATTCCCCGATTCAATCCTAATTCATCTTTGAAAGACGAAGTTTCTGGAATTGTCTTTCAGCTCCAGCGTTTGTGGAGAAATGGAGCCATTACTTCCGATGCTTATCAAAAGTCCATAAAAGCACTAATGGATTCAATAAAGCAGATGCGAGATTAAGCTGAATTGTAACCCCCTTATTACCTCAATATGATGGAGGTTAATGCCTTATGAAAACTGCTGCTGCGTATCTTCGCGTGTCCACGGAGGCGCAGGATGAATACTCGCTGGACAGCCAGCTTAAGTTGATCCGGGACTATGCTGCAAAGAATGATATGATCGTGCCGGATGAGTTCGTGTTCACTGACGACGGCATTTCCGGCCGAAGCGCAAAGAAGCGCCCGGAGTTTCAGCGCATGATCGGCTGGGCCAAAGAAAAGGATCGCCCCTTTGAGGCGATTCTTGTATGGAAGTTCTCCCGCTTTGCGAGGAACCAGGAGGAAAGTATCGTCTACAAGTCCATGCTCGCCCGCTCCGGTGTGGAAGTAATCTCTATTTCTGAGCCTCTGGCCGAGGGACCCTTCGGCTCTCTGATAGAGAGAATTCTTGAGTGGATGGATGAATTCTATTCGATCCGCCTTTCCGGCGAGGTTAAGCGCGGTATGGCCGAGAAGGTCAGCCGCGGGGAGATAGTCACGCCGCCCGCCTTCGGCTACGATGTGGACAGCGCTGCCAAGCGCTATGTGCCGAATACCGAGGCCCCTAGCGTGCGTCAGATCTATGCGGACTATCTGGCCGGTAAAGGTATCACGACCATCGCGCGAGAGCTTGGCCGCGCAGGTGTCCGCACCACCAGAGGAAACATCCCGGATAACCGCTATGTGAAATACATTCTCCAGAATCCCGTGTATATTGGCAAGCTTCGATGGTCAAAGAACGGCCATGCCAATTATAGCCGTGCCAATTTTGATAGTGAAAACAGTTATCTGGTCGACGGTCAACATGAGCATATCATTGACGACGCCACATGGGAAGCCGTGCAAGCCAAGCTCTCCCGCTCAGAGCGCGGCCGTATGAAATACCAACGCTCGGATCAGCCTGTGGAGTGGATGCTAAAAGGCCTTGTTCGATGCTCCTCCTGCGGCAGCACGTTGGTTTATCAGTCCCTTGCTTGTCCATCTATGCAGTGTCATAAATACGCCCGTGGTCAATGCCGGGTTTCGCATAGCCTCTCGATCAGCAAGGCCAATAATCTTGTGATCGATTATTTGGAGGATTGTGTTGCCCGCTCTGTGTTTCCTGTTGCACCGCAGGCCGTACCCAAAAACTCCGGACCGGACTATGAGCATTTGATCGCCGTCGAGCGCGTCAAGCTGCGCCGCGTTTTGGAAGCCTACGAAGCCGGAATCGACACACTTCAGGAATACGCCGCCAAAAAAGCCCGCCTCTCTGCCGGCATTGCCGAGCTGGAGCTGCAGGCCGCAGAAGCGGAGCAGAAAACCAGAGCCGAAACGATTGACCCCGTGAGCTATCGGAAGAAGGTAATTGATGTACTTGCCGTCGTCAAGGATCCGTCTGCCAGCGAAGCTGAGAAAAATCAAGCTCTCCGCTCGATTATTTCCTATATCGTTTATGACAAACCCGCCCGCTCTCTGGCCGTCTTTTTTTACCCCTGATTATCATCAGTTTTTACAATCCGCCCTCCATATTGATTTATATTGCCTCTTTCTGGATTCTGGTCCGCCGTATTGAGAAATGATGAATTTGGCCAGAGCGGGATTGGGGTTCTTGATTTTTACAGGGTATTGGAGCTTCTTTTCATAAATAAACATGCTTACCTCTCCTTCCGCCCGATATAGTCCCAGGGCCAGGGGTCATACAGCCAGGTATAGCGATCCGCTCCGAGCAGATCGGTCTTTTTGATCGGGCCGCATAGCTCCACATAGCGGCGGCGGGCCTCCTCCTGCATGGCGAGCATGCTCTGGAAAAGAGCGAAAGCTTCCTCATCCTCCGCGTGCGTGTCCAGATAAAGACCCAGCTCATGCGCGACAAAACAGATCGCCATCAGCTCTGTCTGCGGCGTATCCGGAAGATCCGGATTGACAACATTCATAAATGGCAGATCCAGACCCGGGAAAAGAGTGCCCCGGCTGAGAGCTTCTCCGCTTTCATAAACAGGTTCGGCGGCATCCTGCATGGGCGTGAGCGAGGTCGCCAAAGGGAATCTCTCCGGCAGAGAACCGTTTCGATAATCCCTGTTTTGCTTATTCAAGATGATTCCTCCTAACATTTGCGATGGGGGTATCCCGATGCATCCTATGCCGAAGGAACCTGTCCTGCCTATGGCAAGGAGCAGGAAAAAGTATTTTACAAAACGAATAACTGGGTGTATACTCTTACGGTAAAAAAAGAAAGAGAGGTGCTCGTTATGAGCCGTATGGTAGGAACAGTATCCAGAGGAATCCGCGCGCCGATTATCCGCGAGGGCGACGATCTGCGCAAAATTGTCGTTGATTGCGTCATGAAGGCATCAATGCAGGAGGGCTTTGCCATTCGCAACCGAGACGTTGTTGCCATGACCGAAGCCATTGTGGCCCGTGCTCAGGGAAACTACGCAACGGTACAGGATATCGCCGAAGACGTGAAAAACAAGCTGGGCGGCGAGACCGTCGGCGTGATCTTCCCGATCCTCAGCCGCAACCGCTTTGCCATCTGCCTGCGCGGCATTGCCAGCGGAGCGAAAAAGATTGTCCTGATGCTCTCCTATCCTTCGGATGAGGTTGGCAACCATCTGGTTGATCTTGATGCTCTCGACGAAAAGGGCGTTGATCCCTATCAGGATGTGCTTAGCCTGGAGCGCTATCGGGAGCTCTTCGGCTATCAGCTGCACCCCTTCACCGGCGTGGATTATGTTGCATACTATACGGATCTGATCCGGGCCTGCGGCGCCGAGGTTGAGGTTATTTTTGCCAATAACCCGAAGGCGATTCTCGACTATACGAAAAATGTCATTCACTGCGATATCCACACCCGCGCCCGCACCAAGCGCATCCTCAAGGCCGCCGGCGCCGAGCGGGTGTTCGGTCTCGACGAGATTCTGACTGCGCCGGTCAACGGAAGCGGTTATAATGAAAAGTACGGTCTGCTTGGCTCCAACAAGGCCACTGAAGACAAAGTGAAGCTCTTCCCGCGCGATTGTCAGGGCCTCGTGGACGATATCCAGGCCGATCTTCTGAAGCTCACCGGCAAGCATGTCGAGGTCATGGTGTACGGTGACGGCGCGTTCAAGGATCCTGTCGGAAAGATCTGGGAGCTGGCTGATCCGATCGTCTCCCCTGCCTATACGATCGGTCTCAACGGCACGCCTAATGAGCTCAAGCTCAAGTATCTGGCGGACAATGATTTCGCCAATCTCTCCGGCGAAGAGCTGCGCGACGCCATCAAGGCAGAGATCCAGAAAAAGGACGACAATCTGGTGGGACAGATGGTCTCCGAGGGCACCACGCCGCGCCGCCTTACGGACCTGATCGGCTCGCTCTGCGATCTGACCTCCGGCAGCGGCGACAAGGGTACGCCGATCGTCTATATCCAAGGCTATTTCGACAACTATACGATGGAGTGAAACGAACAGAGCCGGGCTTGTCCCGGCTCTGTTTCTCAACTGACAAAGATTGTATGATGAAGCTGAATTATCTGAATCTCCGGGAAACCGACGCAGAATGGAATCTGGCGGCCGAAGAGCATGTGTTCGACGCACTCCCCCGTGACCGCATGTATTTTATGCTCTGGCAGAACCGGAATGCCGTGATCGTCGGAAAATATCAGAACACGCTTGCCGAGATCAACACCGATTTCATCCGTGAGCATCAGATCCAGGTCGTGCGGCGTCTCTCCGGGGGCGGAGCCGTGTATCACGATCTGGGAAATCTCAATTACAGCTTTATTGCCGATGCGGATCCCTCCGGGCGCATTGATCTGAGCCATTTCTGCCAGCCTGTCATCCGCGCTCTGCGGTCCCTCAGTATTCCGGCCGAGCTCAACGGGCGCAATGATATGACCGTTGACGGAAAGAAATTCTCCGGCAACTCGCAGTATGTGCGGCAAGGCCGTGTGCTGCACCATGGGACGATCCTGTTTGATTCCGATCTCGACGCGGTAGGTCATGCCCTGCGAGTAGATGCGGAAAAGCTGCAGACCAAAGGAGTTGCCTCTGTCCGAAGCAGAGTCACCAACCTGCGGCCGTATCTGAATGAGGCAGTTTCTCTGTCAGATTTTCGCGATGTGCTTCTCAGGGAAATCCTGTGTGATATGCCGGGAGAAGAATACCGCCTGACAGACGAGGATCGACGCATGATCGATCAGATCAAAGCAGTAAGGTACGGTACCTGGGAGTGGAATTACGGGCGTTCGCCTGCTGCCAACCTGGAAAAAAGGCGGCGGATCGAGGGCTGCGGCACGGTGTGCGCGTCGCTTTGCACCGATCACGGGCGCATTGCTTCCCTGTGTTTTTCGGGCGACTTTTTCAGCAGCAAAGACCCGGAGGAGCTGGCAGAACGTTTTTGCGGCGCGCCGTTGAATGCAGAAGGACTTGCGCAGGCACTGAATGACACAGATCCGGGCTTGTATCTGCACGGCATATCCAGGGAAAAGCTCATTGAATTGCTGCTATATTGACAGAACACCCGGCGCATCAGGCGCCGGGTGTTCAAGCTGTCGACAAACTGTCGACAGCTTGAACAGCAAAAAGGGAACTTCTGAAAAAGTTCCCTTTTTGTATGGATTGAACGCAGAAAGGGGGCTCCCGCCCCCTCTCTGCGCTCTCCCCCTGCCGGTCTTTCCCTGGCCGCAGAGCTTTGTCTACAGTCTGAACACCCGGCGCATCAGGCGCCGGGTGTTTCTACTCGGTAGATCTGGATACCGCCCTCGTCATAGACGAGCGGGAAATTTTCTGCAAACCAGGCGTGGTTTACGTCGTAGGAGCCGTTTTCATAGTCGCTGATATACACATAGTCGACGCCGAGAGGCTCGGCATAGCACCAAAAATCATCACCGCCGCGATACATCTCCGTGACTTCACCGCTGCGCTGCTGATAGTTGACGCCGTGAAAAAAGAGGTATAGCCCCGGACCGCAGACGATATTTCGTCCTGTGAGCACGGCAACAGCGTTTGTGTGGTTCGTCGCCGTCAGGAACAGACTGTCTGGCTCCGTGTTTTCCACAATATAATCGGCTGCAGCGACATGCTCAGCCGAGAGCAGACGGTAGCTGCTGATGGTTTCGCGTCCGATGCTCAGCAGGCCGGAGACGGTGCCGAGCAGAGCGAACAGGAGGGCAAGACCACGCCTCAGGATCAGGGGCTTGATCGCCGATAAGCTGCGGCAGAGCCAATCACAGACGAGAATGTCGGTGAGCATATACCAGACGTAAAGAAGCTTATTATTGTCATACAGATTCGGCTGAAACGCAATCACGTTTGAGAGAACAAAGATTGCCGCTGCGCCGAGGAAGATGTGCAGCTTCTCTCCGCGAAGGAAGAAAAGCATCGGCCACATGGCGAGGAAAACAATGCCGCAGTTGACAATGTAAAAGATGAGGATATTGTTGATCGCGCCGTTGGCTCCGCTTACCCAGCCAAAGTTCCATTTCAGCAGATTCCCGGTGCTGACCGAATCCATGGTCCATTTGAAGATCTGCGGTGCGGCAAGCAGAAGGATAATGAGTCCGTAAAACACATAATGAAGGAACAGATTTTTCGCTGTGCCGTTTCTTCCGGCCTTCGGCAGCGCACAGAAAAACCAGGCAGCGGATAGGATGCCGAGAGCGAGAAAGCTGTGCGTGTGGATCATCGGCATGGAGGCGGCGAGAACGGCAAGAACGAGGATCTCCTTCCTCCCCTTCCCCTGTACGGATTTTTCCACCGCCAGGATCAGCAGGTAAATTGCGGCCAGCAGGACGCACCAGCCGGCCATTGTAGTCCGCTGCGGGATCAGCATGTCACAGATGACATTGACCCAGCGAATGTCCTCGGCATAATAGTTGGTCGGTGTGGTGTAATAACCGATAAAGATATCGGAGAAGGGATACTTGCCGAGAAACAGGGCAAAGCCAAAGCCTCCGTTGAAAACGAACAGCAGCCAGGAAAGTATTTCAGCGCTCAGTTTTCCGCTGATATGCTCTGCCAGCAGCCAGAAGCCCCAGAACACGCACAGGAGCATTACAAGGCTCGGTACGATCACCGAAGCGCGCAGACTCAAGCCGAAGAAGCGAAGGCTGCCGGAGGCTGCGTCCACCAGGAAAGGATAGTTGAGCTGCTGCCCCGGGAAAATGCTGTATTCCGGAGGGAATTTACCCTGTCGGAACAGACTTTCGACGAAACCGAGGTGCATCGCCAAATCACCATAGGTTGACTGACCGACCCAGAGATTTCCCTGTGCATCCGGACGAATCACATGTGTATGCAAAAGATAGGCGCAGAAGCAGGTCAGCGCGGCAGAAAACGCAAAGCCGATCCAGTCGCGGCGGTCTGCCTCTGTCAGCTGTGCAGAGCGAACAGGCTTTTTCAGCCGGATCAAAATTACGGCAGCAAGCACAAGCAGCACGGCAACTGCCAGCGCACAATACTGCGCCTTGTAGCTGAAGCCAAAAGCAAACGCAAACAGACAGGGCAGCCACATCAGCAGCACACAGCCGAATACCAGACCCAGCCAGATACGGACGGCGGTGCGGCTTTCGTCAAACAGCAGCCAGGCAAGCAGCAGTCCGGCGATCAGATAAAGAATCAGAGCTATCATATCATTGAACCATTGCGGCGAACTCTTCTTCGCTGAGGATACGGATGCCGAGCGCCTCCGCTTTGGTCAGCTTGACGACTGTGTTTTCTCCCCTGAGAGCATACTTGGGCTTTTTTGCAACCGAGCG